>Ga0326727_10008373_pt1 | contig 26309 bp, 22 predicted proteins | sample MB2enrmetagenome_FD_207643 | JGI IMG/M metagenome (GOLD analysis project Ga0326727, IMG submission 207643) | Lab enriched peat soil microbial communities from McLean, Ithaca, NY, United States - MB29MY | ecosystem: Environmental > Terrestrial > Soil > Wetlands > Peat | place: USA: New York...
GCTGCCATCGACGCTCCCGCCGGCTCTTGACAGATGGCGGGACCGGCTCGGGCCACGAGCCACCAAGATGTACCTTGCCGGGGTGCTTGAGTTTCTGTGCGGTCCAAGCTTACGGACGGATTACGGGATTGCCGCACCTTCATTTCGGAGTATAATGTCTTGATATGCCTTCCGCAGTCAGGCGCGGCCACTCCGACGGCTGTCCCCGCCCCGACAGCGCGAAAAGCGTCGTTCAGTGGTACGGGTGGGATGTGCCGAGCCGGACCTGGCACGGTCCCAGCCAGTTGGGGCTGGCCGCCGAGCGGTCGCAACGTCTGGAAGACGCCCTGCTGGCATCGCACGGGCACTCCTGGTTTGGTCCGGTCACTTGTCTCGTCCAGGGAGAACCGGCCACTCGTTTCTTTGTGATCGCGCAGGATCTGGCCGATTGCGCGGTGGCCATGATCTACTTCGAGGAATCCAAGGCTGGCCCGGCGGGGATTGTGGCCGTGATCCCGGCCGAACGGCGCTCCCGCCTGCGGCCGGAATTCGCCTTCGAGTTTCTGGCGTTCGCGGGATTTCTGCACTCCCTGGGAGACGGCGTTGAGTGCGCGGTGAGCGAAGCCATCGCGGCGGCGCTGGCCGAAGCCCCCGTTTCGGACTCCCTGGTTTTCTCCATCAGCACCGGCCTCTGGGCCTGCGACCTGGACTACGTCCTCTCGCGCTGCGTCGAACAGACCACCATGGCGATGCTGCGTTGGATGGGCCGCGTCAGCCTTGCGATGCAAGCCTGAGACAGGCGGCGCGGAACCGCGCGTGGCGCTGCATCAGCCGCAGGTAGCGCCATTCGCCGGCGGAGTGCTTGGCCTTCAGAATGGCCAGCAGGGCCGCCTTGTCGGACGCGGGCCAACGCTCCAGGCCGGGAATGAGGCTGGCCACCAGCGTGAGATGGGAGCCGGGCGCCGCTCCCAGGGCGGCGCTGACGCGTTGGGCGGCCCATGCGGCCATGCGCGCCGGGTCGCCGGCATGGCGCCGGGCGGTGGCGCGGGCAACCGCCAGGCCGAGATTCCGGATGTGGAACCGGTCCCAGGCGGCGGGCGAGGCTCCCGGGCCTTCGAACAGCAGGTTGCCGGCCGCCAGCTTGCGAAGCGTGGAGGCGGAACTGCGCGCGCCGGGCGTCTTCCGCAGCCGCCTTTCCTCGGCTTCCGTAAGGCGGGCGATCGCGGCGTCGGCCGGCCGGAAACCCAGCTTGCGATAGAACCAGAAGGCGCCGGAAGCGATGGCCTCCTCGTTTTCGTGCCCGATCTGGTAGGGGTCCACGGAGAACGTGTTCACACCCAGGACCTGGTGGAACAGGCGCAGCAGCCGGGCGTAGATCCACGCCGCCTCCCCATCGCGGAACGCGTAGTACAGGTTGAAACCCAACTCGGCGCGCTCGAACACGGAGAGCGCTTCGGTGTAGCCGGCGGGAACTCCGTTCTTGAAGAACATGCCGCAATGATAGGCGCGCACCGGCAGGCGCCAGGCCGGCGGCAGGCCGAAGAAGTAGACTTCCAGCCCGCGGCCGGCAGCCGCGTGAAAGACCTGGCCGGCGTCGGGATGTGAAAAGCCGTACAACTCGCGGTAGCGCATGGCGGAGACATCCACGATGAGATCCAGCACCCTTTGGGCTTCGCGCGCCGGCACACGGCGAATGGGCATCGGCGGACCCTGCATCTCCTCCGCCAGCGACACATCGCGGCGCTGCGTCAGCGCCCGTTTGTGGCAGTACAGCGGAGGCCGCGGGCGGCTTTCGAGCGTCAACTGCGAGCGCGAGCGGGCGGCCGCCGGGAAATCGCACCGCAGGGGCGCCTGCAGCCCGTTGTAAAGGTCGGCGCGATCGCGCTCATCCAGGGGCAGCGCGGCAATTCGCTCCAGCAGAAACCGCAAGCCGGTGCGCCCGCGGGGCCGCGCGGATTCCAGCCAGAGGCGGAACGGCGCGTGGGCTTCCACCGGCCAGTCTTCTTCCAGCAGGGGGATGAACCGGCGGGCAACTGGGCCGGCGCGGTCGGGCTGATCGTAAGCCTCCCAATCGATCTCCAGGCCGGGGTGGAGCGCCGCCAAGCGCCGCGCGGTCTCGTAACCGAACACGGCGGAAAAGGCCGTGCCGGCGATGCCGGAAACCTCGGGGTCTTCAAACGGCGACAGGTCCGCTCCGGCGGCGCGCAGGGCGTCGACGCGGCCCTTCATGGACGCCAGAATGGAGTCCGCCAGGCGCGCGACCGCCGGTGTGCGGGGGTAGGCGCGCAGGAATAGGGCCGTTTCGTGAAGGCGGATCAGGTCCGCCGGCTCGCGAAACCGGGCGCGGGCGACGCGGGCCAGAAGACGGGGGAGTTGGCCGTTCTCCGGAGGGCCGAAACGCGACTTCCACGAGGCGAGGCGATCGAGCAGGGCTTGAGAGCCGGCCGGCATGATGGCGATCTTAGCAGGAAACGCGGGGTTCGCCTAATTCCACCAGGGACTTTGCGCGCAACCCGGCCAGTGAACGGCGGGGCGATAGCGGGAAGCGCGCCGCCACGGGTTCACTTCTTGTGCGGTTCGGTGGCCTGGCCCTCGGAGGTGAGAAGCACGACGTCCACGCGGCGATTGTGGGCGCGGCCCTCCTCGGTGTCGTTGGTGTCGCTGGGAGCGTTTTCGGCGTAGCCGGCCACGCACAGGCGCTCGGGCGGGATCTGGTAGCGCTGCGTCAGTATTTCGAGCATGGCGATGGCGCGGGCGGTGGAGAGTTCCCAATTGCTGCGGAAGCGCGCGGTGTGAATGGGCCGGGAGTCGGTGTGTCCTTCCAGGCGCACGGAATTGGGCAGCCCTTTCATGACCTCGGCGATTTTGGTCAGAATGGGGAAGCTGGCCGGTTCCACGGTGTCGTCGCCGGAGGCGAAGAAAGCGGCTTCCCGCAGGCTGATCACCAGCCCGCGCACTTCCAGGGTGAGTTGAATTTTGCCGCTTTTCAATTCGGCGTCCAGGCCCTTGGCCAGTTTTTGCATCGACTTGGCGAGGTCTTCGGGATGCGGGTTGGCGGGATTGCCGATCTGGGGCGGCTGGTTTTCCGAGATCTTCACCTTTTCGGGGTTCTGGGGCGGCTTGCTGTTCTCGTGCCTGCCGCGGCCCAGGACCATGAGCATCACCGAGCTCATCTGGCCGTGTTCGATGGCATCGCGAACCGAATCGGAGACGGCTTTGGCGGCGCTCCTGTCCTTCTGCGAGGAAGCGAACATGACGACGAAGAAGGCGAACAGCAGGGTAATGAAATCGGCATACGAAACCAGCCAGCGCTCGTGATTTTCGTGACTGGCGGCTCTCCTGCGTTGCACGTGGTTAGCTCCGGGCGGCGGCTGGCGGCGCCTTCTCCGGCTTTCCGCCCGCCGCCGGCGCGCCCTTTCCGCCCGGCGCGGGCTTGGCCTTGGCTGCCGCCGGTTTCTGCGGATGCGGGTTAAAGGACTGCAGCTTCATGCGAATCAGCGTGGGATTCAAGCCCTCCACAATCCCGATGACGCCCTCCATGGTCATATCCCGAAGCAGCGTGACATCGCGCATGCGGGCGCGCAGTTTGTTGGCGGCGGGCAGGAACAGAATATTGGCCGACCCCACCCCATATACCGTGGCCACGAACGCCACGGCGATCCCGTGGCCGACTTCCTTGATGTCCTCCAGGTGTTTCATGACCTGGATCAGGCCCAGCACCGCGCCGATGATTCCGATGGTGGGCGAGTAGCCCCCGGCGGACTCCCAGACCTTGGCTTCCGCCTCGGCCGCCTGCTCCGTCAGATTGATGTCGATCTCCATCATTTTCTTGATCTCCTGGAGATCGGTGCCGTCCACCGCCATCCCCAGAGCCTTGCGCATGAACGGATCGGTAATCGCCGCCGCGTCGCTCTCCAGGCTGACGATGCCGTTCTTGCGGGCCTTGGTGGCGTACTGGATGAGGGTTTCGATGGTGCTGTCCGGCGAAACGGTCTGTTCGATCAGGACGTTCTTCAAGCCCGCCATGGCGCGAATCACCACCGACAGCGGGTTGGTAACCAGCACGGCGCCGAACGTGCCTCCCATCACGATCATGGCGGCGGTTCCCTGGGCGATATCCTGGATGCTGCCCTTTTCCAGCAGCAGGCCCCCCACAATTCCAAGTAGAGCGATCGCGATTCCGCCCAGGGTTGCCAGATCCAGTTTCGAGGAACTGGACTTGGCTTTCTTTTCCGGGGTGGCCTTGGGCGCGGCTTTGGAGGCTTGTCTTGCGGACTGCGCCGCGGTGGGAGTGGTTTCGGCCATGGGTCTCTATGCCGGGCTCCCGGGTTCCGCCTCAGGCTCGGCCCCCGGGCTGTCGGGACCGGCCTCCGGCTCCTGTTCCGCCGCGAATACCGGGTCGAGGATGCGGCGGCGAAAATCCACGATGCGCCGCACCACTTCGTCGGCGCTTTCCCGGACACGAAGAATCTGGCCCGTGGTCAGCGTGATCACGGTGTCCGGCGTCACATCGATGTGCTCGATCAAATCCGAATTGAGCACCATGGGTACGTGGTTGAGTCGTGTCAGCCGGACCATGCAGGCTCCTAGTACCTTATCGGCAAGGCGATGCCGGACCATTAGGAATGGGATGGAATTCCCCAATGGGCTCCGCCGCTTCTCCTGCCTTGCCGCCATCGGACAGATCTCCATCGCCGTCGCGCACGTAGACCGTGCGGTGGCGTATTACCGGGACACGCTGGGCAGGAAGCTGCCATTCCAGTTCCCCGGGTTGGGATTCTTCGACTGTGAGGGCCTGCGCCCGATGCCGGCCAGGCCGGAAAACCCCGGCGAGCCGTACAGCTCCATCGTCTATTTCAAGGTCCCGGATATCCGGGAGGCCCATGCGGCCCTGGCCGCCCGTGGCGTCGGATTCGAACGGGAACCGCACCCGACGGAGCGGATGCCGGATCTTGATTTGTGGATGGCGTTCTTCCGCGATCCGGACCGCAATCGGCCGGCGCTCATGTGCGAGGCGCCGCGGGCCTGAGGATGCGCGCCGCTACTCCGCCCGGCGCAGTTCCTCCAGCAGCGCGGAAAGCCGGGGGGCCGCTTCCAAGCGTCCTCCGAACCGCCAGGCATTGTACAGCGCCGTGAATTCGCCGGCCGCGTTCCCCCACCGGGTGCGCGGCAGGGACGCCGCGAACTCCATGGGCGTGAACCAGGGAGGCTTCCGATAGCCGCGCCGTTTCAGAATCTCCAGCATCCGCCGGTACAGCAACGCCGCATCGCCCTCGACGGCTTCTCCCCGACGCACCCGGCGCACCCGCCGCCACATGGCCAGCGCACGCACCGCCGGCGGTATGGCCAGCCACAGCAGAACCGCCAGCCCCAGGGCGGCCAGCAGGCGGGGGCTCATGCGGCGCAGCCATTTTCCGCGCGCGCCGCCCCAGTAGGTCTGCGCATCCGACAGCGTATCGAACCAGCGGATGCCCAGGCGCGCGGCGCTGGGCTGGATGCGGTCCATCAGGGAGCCCAGGCGGCTGGGGTCGTAACTCACCACCCACTCGCGCCAAAGCCCGTCGGCGGCGTCCAGGTAGAGCGCCAGCCTGGTGGCCACGCCAAACCCCGGCGGCGGGCCGGGCGGCGTGGGATCGAAGGTGGTCCATCCGCGTCCCGCGATCCAGGCCTCCACCCAGGCGTGGGCGTCGCCCGCGCGGATGAGCCACAGATCCGTCAAATGGTTGTAGATCCCGCCCTGGAAACCGGTGGCGAGGCGCGCCGGAATTCCCTCTGTGCGCAGCAGCACGGCCATGGCCGAGGCGAAGTACTCGCAGTGACCCTTCCTGCGGGTGAACAGGAAGTCGGCCATCGGGTCGGCCGGCCTGCGGCGGGGGAGATCCAGGGTGTAGCCGTAATCGCTGCGCAGGCGCCCTTCGACGGCCATGGCTTTCTCCAGGTCGCTTCCGGAGCCGGCGGTCAGGCGGCGCGCCAGTTCGCCAATTCGCGGATCCAGTTTGGGTAACTGCAGGCAGCGGGCCCGCTCGGCGGCGTCCAGCGCCGGCGGCGGATTGACCGCTGGCGAGCCTCCGGGCGGGTCTTCCAGCAGGCTGTAGGCTTCGTAGCGGAATCCCTGGGGCGGCCGGCCCTGCAGCCGGAGACCGGAGGCGGCGGCGCCCAGCAGGTAGGGAGTGCGCACGTCCACGTGTTCCGGCACGCCCGCGAAGAACAGGGCGTCGCCATCGACCGCGTCCAGGAATACATCGTAGACGATGTGCCTTCCCGGCCGCCGGCGTCCCGCGGGGACCAGGTCAAGCCCCCCGTGCTCGGTGTACAGCCGGGCCTCCGGCGCGCCCGGGTTGGACCACTCCTGCCCGTCGAACGCGGTCAGCCCGCCGCCGCGCCACTTCAGGCCGCCGGGGGGTTCGGAAGCGTACAGGCGGACGTGCATGGCCGTGCGGTAGCGGGTCTGGAATCCCCCGATGTCTCCCAAAACGATACGGCGCGAAAAGCCCGGCAGAGCGACGCGATGGAACAACAGGCTGCCCAACGCCGGCCCGGCGGCGTGCGGAGACAGCAGGAACAGCCCCGCGGCGAGCGCCAGGATACCCAACGCCAGGCCGGCCGCAGCCGCCGCCAGAGGCATCCCCAGGCCGCGGGTTGCGGAGCGGGCCGCCGCCGAGGCCTTCCCAAGCGAGCGCCCGATTTCGGCGCCGATCAGAACCGCCGCGGCGAACCCTACGTACAGCACCAGCGCCGCCAGAAAGCCGGAACTGAGCGAGAGAAACGCCGCCGCCGCCAACGCCGCGAACGAGATGGCCGCCATCGCCAGGTGGCCCCGGCGGCCGGCCGCCGCGACCACCTGGACGACGGCCACAAAGGACACCAGGTGCACCACGGCCGGCGCAGCCTGCCGCGAAATCGCCAGCCAGTCCGCCAGGAAAAAGACGCCATAGGCCAGGAAAAGCCGGGCGATGACGCGGCGCGAAGGGCGCCAGCGGAAACCCATCGCGAGCAGCACCCCGCGCAGCAGGAGTCCGGCGCAGGTAAATACGATGGTGGGGGCATCCAGGTAGCCGGAGCCCGCAACCGCAAGAAAGCCGCTGGCCACCAGGCCCAGGAGGGAGAACTGGAAGAACCGCTCGACGGAACTGGCCGCGCCCGGCTCCTGCCGCACCATGATCCAATTCTAGTATGTGCGCGGGAGGCAACTGGCGATGGCGAGCGCAAGGAAAGGCGGCTTGGGGCGGGTTGCCCTCCGGCGCTGGGCGGTAGTCGCGCCGGCGGGGGATTGCCGCGTGCGACATGCGACAGTTCGCGGAGTTGCGCGGCGGCGGGAAAAACGGGTCAGCGGCTCTCGGCCGGCTTCCCCGCGGGCAACGACAGCTCGACCACGGTTTCATCCTGGCGAATGCTGAGACTCAGCCGCGCGGTTGCGCCGTAGCAGATCTCCAGGCGGCGGCGCACGTTCTGCAATCCGACGCCGGGCCCCGGACTGGCAGCCGATGAATGGCCGCCGCTGTTCTCCACCCTGATCCGCAGATCCTCGCCCTCGCGCGCGGCCCGGATGCGCACGTAGCCGGGTTCGGTGCGCGGCGCGATGCCGTGCTTGACGGCGTTCTCCACCAGCGGCTGGATCGACAGAATCGGGATGGGAATGCCGAGCGCCGCGTCGTCCGCCTGGATGGCGATCTCCAGGCGGGCGCCGAGCCGCGCCTTTTCCACCTCCAGATAGGCCCGCACGATGGCCATCTCCTCGGCCAGCGGCACGAAGGTCTTGCCGGATTGCAGGAAGTAGCGGAAGATGTCGGCCAGGTTGAGGACCATGCGGCGAGCCTCGGCGGCTTCCCGGGGAATCGCGCCGTAGAGAGCGTTCAGGGCGTTGAACAGGAAGTGGGGGTTGATCTGCGATTGCAGGGCGCGCAACTCGGCCTGCGCCACCAGGCGGTTCATTTCCTCGCGCCGCATGGATTCCAGGCGCTCTTCCACCTCGCTCGCGGCGCGGGCCAGCGCATGCAGGTCTTCGCTGAGATAGCGCCGGCCGCCCTGGCGGTGGCCCAGAAGAACGATGCGGGAATCGCCCGAGACGAGGCGGATGGGAACCACGGTCTCGGCCCATTTCCATTTCTCCGCGGAGGGTGCGCCGGCGGGCAGGTCCGCGCCGGCCGGGGCGTGGAGGCCGGCGGCGAAACCCGCCTCGCTCTGTCCCACCACGGCGTAGCTGGTGGTGCGGAGAGCGGCGGCCATGCGGGCGGCCGCCCACTCGAGGTAGGCCCGCTCATCGGAGAATGCGGGCGCGTCCTCGATCTGCGCCGCCAGCCGCTGCATGCCGCCCTGCAGGAAGACGGCGTAGGTAAGCCAGGACTGCAGGCGGTCGCGCAGCCACGCGAAGCACACCAGGAAGAGGCCGACGGCGATCAGCAGCAGGGCTTCCTGCAACGGGTCGGGCCGCTCCCGCTCCACCAGCGCCAGGCGGAACGCGGCGGCGATCACCAGCCAGGTGAGGACGGCCGCCAGGAGGGCATTCGCCAGGAAGCGCACGAAGGCGTCCAGCAGCACGAAGCGGTAGTCCTGCAGGAGCACGAACAGGGCCAGCGGAATGCCGGCGTGGTGCACCACCAGCTCGCTGGACCAGGCCTGGCTGGCGTGGCCCGCCCCGAAATGCACGAACGACATGGCAAACAGGGCCAGGCACATGGACGCCAGGATGCGGCCGCCGCCGGATGGCGCGCGGGTTTCCCGCCAGAACGTGGCGCGGGCCGCGGCCGTCCCCGCCAGCAACAGGAAGCCGACGGTGATGAGCAGCAGCGCCATCTGGTGAAGCGCCGCGCCGTTGCCGGCGATTTCCCGGAAGTGCGCCACCACGGCCACGCCGCTGAGCGAGTAACCGCAAACCACCAGCGCGGGCTGGCTGCCTTCGAGCGAAAGTTGCAGCAGCACGGCGGGCAGCAGGCTCAGCACCGAGAAGCTGACCGCGACCACCAGGTTGAGAACCGCCGGGGGCAGCCCGGGACGCACCAGCACCGCCAGGGATCCCAGGTTCCATACCAGGGAGAGCGCGGCCGCGAGACCCGAGAGATAGCGGCCGCGCGAGCCGCTCCAGCCGCGGCCGCTAAAAAGCAGGAAGAGGAAAATGGCGAAGATCAGCGCCCCGCCGGCGTGGCCGAGGATGTTGATGAGCAGGGGTTCGTCGAGGCCCGGCATCGTTATCTATGGTAGCTGGTGGCGGCGCTATCACCACTGCAACATGCGGCGGACATTGTGGGCCTGGCGTTTGCTGACGATCAATTCCCGGCCGTCGCTGAGCGTCAGCATCCAGCGCTGGCTGCTCATGGGCGCCATCTTGCGCACGTGGTTGACGTTCACCAGGGCGTTGCGGTGCACCCGCTGGAACGGAGATCCCGCCGCCAGGCGAACGTCGATGGCGCGCAGCGTCTGGGTGGCCATGTATCGCTGGCGGGCGGTGAGAATCCAGACGATCTCCCGCTCGGCCTGGAACGCCAGGACGTCTTCGAGATCCAGCAGGTGGTACTCGGATCCGGATTTCCCGACGACCTTGCGGCCCTGGCGCGCGCCCGGCGGCGGGGCCACCGCTGCCGGTACATCGCTCAGACGGACGATGGATTCCGCCACGCCGCCCAGATTCCGGCGAAGCCGGCGGACGCGATCCAGCGCCTTTTCCAGGCGCTCGCGGCCGACCGGCTTGAGCAGGTAGTCGAGCGCGCCCTCTTCGAAGGCGCGGATGGCGTGCTGGTCGTAGGCGGTGACGATGACGATCGCGGGCAGCGCGCCCGGCGGCAGACGATGAATCACGTCGAAGCCGCCCAGGCCGGGCATCTGCAGATCGAGCAGCACCAGGTCGGGCTGGAGCCGCGCGATCAGGGCGAGCGCCTCTTCGCCGCTCGTGGCCTCGCCCGCCACGGCGACATCCTCGAAGCCCGAGAGTTCCTCGCGCAGCACCTGGCGGGCGATCGGTTCGTCATCGACGATCAGCGTTCGAAGCGCGGACATTGTTACAGGCCGCGGGCCGCCCGCTTACGCGCGCGGTTCAGTGGCGACAGCACTAGAATACCAGTCCCACCCGCGCAATCGCCGTGCGCGGCGCCAGGAAATGCGTCCCGCTGAAGGTGGACAGGAAGTTGTAGAGCGCCACCTTGTCGGTGAGGTTCTCGATTTCGAAGGAAGCGGTGAACCTGGTATGGCCTTCGCGGTGGAACAGGTTGTCGGTGCCCACGCCCAGATCCAGAACGTCGCGCGGCTTGACGCGGTCGGGATTGTGATCGTCGTTCTCCGTGCCGGTCGCGGGCAGGGTCAGCAACTTGGAAGTCACGGCGCCATTGCAGGCCGTGATGGGACTGGACGGGGTGGCGTAGACGCCGTTGCAGGCCAGTCCGATGGTGGTCTGCTGGTTGGGCGTGAGGGCCATGGCCGCGGCGGCATCCGGCACGCCGCTGACCACCAGGCCGCTGTCGTAGCGCCAGGTGAAGGCGATCCACTCGGCGGTCTTGTGCTGATAGCGGAAGACGGCGGTGGATTGGAACGCCTGGTCGTGATCGATGCGGAAGACGCTGCCGTTGAGCGGCGTGCCCTGCGGAATCAGGCCGCCTTCCTCGGGGAAGAAGTAGCGGGCGCGGGAGTGGCCGAAATTCCAGTAGGCCTGGAAGCCGTGAAGATTGGTGGTGCTGAGGCGGCCGGTGACGCCATCGACCTTGGAGTTGTGCCACGAGATGGGAAAGGTGATGGTGGTGTTGAGCAGCGTGCTGAAGTCGAAGCCGCCGTGCGTGTACTTCCAGAAATAGTCGGCGTCGATGAGCAGAAACTTCCCCAGCGCCTGTTGCAGGCCTGTATTGAACTGGTTGCGGAAGCCCGGCTGGATGGGCACGGAAGTGGAGCCGAACACGTTTTGCGCCAACCCGCCGGCGCCGGTGGCGCTGGAAAGCAGCAGGTTTTCGTTGAACGGGGTTTCCATGGTGCGGGCATAGGCCACGCGCAGGACGGTGCCGGTGCCCTTGATGTTATAGGCAATTCCCAGACGGGGCTGCGGCTCGGTCTTGGTGACCAGGCCGGCGTAGTGGTCGGCGCGGAAACCCACCGTGAACAGGAAGTGGCCGAGAGTGATTTCGTCCTGGGCGTAGGCCGCCTCCTGGTTGATGTTCCCGGTGCCGTGGAAGGCGAAGAGGCTGCCGTTGCGGGTCAGGTCGTAGGCCAGCAGCGCGGGCGAGAACGGCGTGGTGGCGTTGGGGTTGGCCGCGGTGTTGGGCTGATATCCGGCCGCGGCGCACTGCGACGGGTCGATCAGCGACGGGTCGCCGATGGAGACGCCGGCGGCGTTGATGCAGGGCGAATTGAAGGTGGGGTCGGTGATGCCGAAGTTGAAGTTTTCCAGCAACCGGGTCTGCTTGAGGTCCAGACCGATCTTGATGCTGTGGTGGCCCTGCACGGAGGAGATGTCGGCCTTGGCGCCCCAATTCAAAAGCTGGCGGTTTTGGGACTGGGTGGCGGGTTGATCGTCGAAGAGATTGGGGCTGGCGTAGTAGTTGAACTGATCCTTGCGGATATAAGGGTTGATGGTCAACAGGGTGTGCGCGCTGAAGGTGTGCTGATAACCCGGCGCGAGACTCCAGGTGAGCACGCGCTGCCGCTGATCCTGGCTGAGCTGGTCGTAGCTATTGGGAATCTCAATGGAGTTGCGCGCGGTGAACAGGTTGAGATGGAAAATGTTGACGCCGTTGGGCTGATAATCGAAGCGGTCGAACAGCGTCTGGTTGTCGCCGGTATCGTGGATGTTGACGAACTCGGGGGTGTCGAGGAAGCGGTTGCTGCCGGCCCCATCGAGGGCCAGAAAGTTGCCCATTTTGGCGTTGCCGTATCCCAGCCCCACGCTGCCGCCGACTTGGGCGAACGATCCGTAGGAGACATCCGCGTTGCCGAAGAGGCGTCCCGCGCCCAGCCCGGAGCGGGTGGTCACATTGGCCACCAGGCTGGTTTTGTCGCCGAACTCGGCGCCGGGCGAGCCGGTGGTGAGTTCCATGCTTTGCACGGCGCTGGTGGGAAGCTGGGTGGAGAAGACCTTGCTCTGCTGATCGCTGATGGGCTGCCCGTCGATGACGAAGGTGACCTGCGCGTGGTCGCCCAGCGGATGGAAGAAGCCGTTTCCATCGGCCGCCACGCCGCCGGTGCTGTAAGTGATGGCCTGGCTCAACCCGCCGCCGGGATCGCCGGTGGGGAGCTTGGCGAGGGAGCTGAAGTCGGTATCCACGTGGGCCGAAGAGGTGAGTTCCAGCATATCTGCGCCGGTCGATTCCACGGTGACGCTGGTCTTCTCGCCGGCCAGAACCAGGGACGCCTGGACTTTGATCGGGACGGAATTGCGCACGTCGATGTCCTGCGAATACACTTCAAAGCCCGGCACGGCGACCGACAGGTGGTAGGGATTGGGCGGAATGTTGACCAGCCGGAATGCGCCGTCCTTGTCGGTGGTGGTGGATTGCTTGTATCCGGTCATCGGATTGTGGATGGACACGGCGGCCTTGGCAACCACTGAACCGGAGGGGTCGGCCACCGTGCCTTCGATGGTGCCGGCGTTTCCCAGGGACTGGCTGAAGGCGGGGCCGAGCGACAGCAGGCCAAACACACAGAGACCCAGAGTTCTTCTCATGATACCCAGTGTCCCTGGGAAAAGCCCCGGGGCCTACACCATTCCTGCGGGTGGGCGTGGGCGGCCGATGAGCGGGCTGAAATTCCCGGCAGCCGGGCTTCAGGCCGAAGCCCTGTCCAGGCGGCGGCCGTAGTACCAAATCGAACCAGCCCACGCGGCGATCAAGGGCAGCAGAAACAGTCGGCTGGAAAAGTACACGCTGCATGCGGCCATGGCCATGAAACCGGCGTGCAGCATGCCGAAGATCAGGCCGGCGCCGGTGGAAAAGCGCCAGCGGGTCTGCGGGAGCGGGCGGTTGACGGTGGGGGCGTGCCCCATGGTGAGCGCGGCCAGGGCGGCGGCCAACCCGGCCAGCGGCGCCAGCGGCAGGGTGAGCGGAATCGCTATCGCCAGGAAAGCCACGTCCTTGGCCGCCAGGATCTCCCACCCGGCGAGCGGCAGCAGCCGGTAGCGCGCCAAGCCCCCGGCGCCATCCAGACCGAACAGGCTCTCGGCGTAACTGGAGAGCGCCAGCGCCACCAATACCGTCATGGCCACGAAGGCTTCGGGAGGCAGGCGCAGGCCGATCGAGCGGCAAATCAGCCCGCACAGCGACACCGTCCCGGCGCAGTAGAAATCCAGCGTGCAGACCATCTCGCGCAGGTTCTTGCGGATGAGCTGGTTCCAGCGGCCGGGAAACTGCGGCACATGCAGCCAGACCGCGGGGCCCGGCGTGAAGGGCAGATCCGAGAGCAGGAACGCGGCCAACGCCAGCCCGGCGACGGCGGCCCAGAGTCCGAAGGTCACTTTGCCGCGAATCGCCCAAACCGCCAGGCCCGCCACCACCCAACTCACCGGATTGACCCACGGGCTGAGGGCGCGCAGCAGGCGGCGCTCGGCCGCCTCGATGGGCCACAGCGCCAGGCGCGAGGCGGGAACCTTGCGCAGCGGATCGGTGCTGAGGGGAAACAGCAGCACCACGCCGATCAGCAGGTAGATGAAGCCCCCGGCGTTTTGCAGCAGCAGCGCCGTCACCAGGAAGAAGTTGTTCCCCACGACGGATTCGAGCGACCGCTGGTCGCGCCGGTAGGCCCGCCCCAGCGCTCTCAGGATTGCGAGGACCCGAGCCACTTCAGATCCTCGACCACGGGCGCTTCGACCAGATCGAAATAGTGCTGCTCCAGCGACTGCGGGAGAGCGGCGGGCGGCGAATTCCAAACGATCTTGCCGTTGCGGATCATCACCACCTGGGTGGCGATCTGCTCGGCCACCGAGAGAATGTGGGAAGTGAGGAAGACCGTCACGCCCCGCCTGGCGACGGTCACCAGGAGATCGCGCATGATCCTGGAAGTGACCGGGTCGATGGCTTCGAACGGCTCATCCAGAAACAGGGCGCGCGGGCTGGGAAGCAGCGCCATGGCGAAGGCGGTTTTCTTGCGCATGCCGTGGGAGCAGGCGCCGGCGAAGGTGCGGCGTCCGTCCTCCAGGCTGAGCGCGTGCAGCAACTGGTTGGCGCGGGCGCGGGTTTCGCGCTTCGAGACGCCGTAAACGGCGCCGGTGAGGAGCAGATGCTCGTCCACGGTGAGGTCGTCGAAAAGTCCCAGGTCTTCGGGCAGAACTCCGATGCGGCGTTTCAGCTCCAGGGGGTTGGCGGTGACGTCGAGGCCGCAGACCGTGATGCTTCCGGAGGTGGGCGCCAGCAATCCGGTGAGCATCTTCAGCGTGGTGGACTTGCCGGCTCCGTTGGGGCCGAGGAAGACGCAGACGGCTCCCTTGGCGACATCGAGGGTGATGCGGTTGACGGCCACGAAGTCGACGAAGCGGCGCGTGAGATTGCGGCAAGCGATCATGAGTTCAAGGTGGGTCGCACGCTAAGATACCATTATCGCCTGTCCCGGAGCGGCCTTTGTGGGGCAGGCTGGCAGCCTGCGGCCGATTGTCAATCGGCCTTTCCGGCTCTCGCACACCGCCGCCCAGGCGGGTTGCCAACCCGCCCCACGAAGGCCATGAAGCGTAATTAATCAAAAGGACCTTGTCCCAGCTACTCCCCTGTGGTAAGCTGACTAAGATATCGTTCTGTCCACTTTCAGGAAAGGAGGCACTATTTGCTTTACGGCAACGAAGAACTAGAGCATAACATCCGGTCATTCGACACTGACGCATGGCAGCGGCGCCCGCTTTCCGCCCCTCGCTTCCGCGTCTGAGTCAACCAGTCAACCCAGCATCCGCCGGACGCCGGAAGTGTGTCCAGGTGCAATAACTGCGCCCCATTGCGGGCCACAGAGTCTTTGTATGAATACTGTAAGTGTACTTACGCCTGCCCAACAGGAGGCCGCCACGGGGATACTAAACGGCAGCCAGGCGGGGAGCGCGATCGTTCTGAAGTCCAGGCCGGGGCGCGGCAGAACCACGGTTCTCGAGCATGTCCACGCCGTCCTGGGAGGCGGGTTTTTGGGCATGCGGGAATTCATGGATTCCATGATGAACCACCAGCCGTCGGCGCTGGAAGAGGCCTTTCTGCAGATGCTCGACCGGGCGCTCGCGAGCCACGACACCGTGATCGTGGACGACCTGCACCTGGTGACCGCGGTGGTGGGAAGCTGCGATTACGCCCGTACCTACCTGCTGGACGCCGCGCTGACGGCGGCGCTGGCGGATGCCGCCATCGGGAAGAAGACGCTGATCTTCGGCGTGGCGGAGGAAGCGCCGTGGCCGATCGCGCGGCGGGCCTACACCTGGGAGATCGCCGCCTTCACGGCCGCCGATTACGGCGTCCTGTGCGACGCCTGGCTGGGCGCCGAAGCGGCCGGACGGCTGGACTGCGCCCGCATCTTCCGCTTCGCGCCGGCGCTGAACGCCTGGCAGTTGAAGAACGCCTGCGGCTGGCTGCGCCGGGAGCCGGGATTCGACACGGCGCGCTTCGTCGAATACCTGCAATCGCAGGACATGGCTAGCAACGTCGAACTCGGCGAAGTGCAGCGCGTGGACTGGCACGACCTGCAGGGCGCCGACGACGTGATCCGCGCCCTGGAATCGAAAATCGCGCTGCCGTTCGAGAACGACGACCTGGCCCTCCGCTTCGACCTGAAGCCGAAACGCGGCGTGCTGCTGGCCGGTCCGCCGGGAACCGGAAAGACCACCATCGGACGCGCTCTGGCGCACCGCCTGAAGAGCAAGTTTTTCCTGATCGACGGAACCATGATCGCGGGAACCGACAACTTCTACCGCCAGGTGCGCCAGGTGTTCAACGCCGCCAAGAAGAACGCGCCGGCCATCATCTTCATCGACGACGCCGACGTGATCTTCGAAGGCAACGAGGACCGCGGGCTGTACCGCTACCTGCTGACCATGCTCGACGGCCTGGAGAGCGCCAGCGCCGGGCGTGTGTGCGTGATGATGACGGCCATGAACGTCAACTCGCTGCCGCGCGCCCTGGTCCGCTCGGGGCGGGTGGAGTTGTGGCTGGAGACCCGGCCGCCGGCGTGCGGCGCGCGGGCCGCCATTCTGCGCGCCCGGCTGGCGAAGCTGCCGCCGCCCATCGGCGAGGTGGATGTCGAGCGGCTGGCGGCCGCCAGCCGCGGGCTGACCGGCGCGGATCTGAAGGCCGTGGTGGAGGACGGCAAGCTGCTCTACGCGCACGACGTGGCCAACCGGCAACCGCCCAAAGAAGTCGAGGAGTACTTTCTGGAAGCCATCGAGACGATTCGGGGCAATCAGACCAGGTTCGCGAGACAGCAGCCGGCGCGGCTGCCCGGCGCGGCTCCCGTCGGGTTCATTGGGGAGGCGGTGGTGGAGGAATAGCTGGGGCCGCGCGGTGTTCAGAAGGTAATCCCCAGCAGGAACTCCACCTGGTTCCGGTTGTCCCACAAGGTATTGTTGCTGGGATCGAGGAAATGGCCTTGTGTCCAGAAAGTGTAGCGAACCTGCGGTTCCAGGTGGATGCGGTGCAGCCGCGCGTCCACGCCTCCGCCGCCCACAATGCCGGCCACGGTGCGCCGCCGAAGCTCCGAGGGCTGGGACGCCGAAATGGTCGAGGCGCCGCCGATGAAGTAGGTCACGGTTGTCACCTGCCGCATATCCTGCAGCCAATCCGCGGCGGCTCCTGCGTTCACAAACGGAGACAGGGCCTTCCCGCTGCGGAGACGGTACCGGGCGATAAGTGGAAACTCCCAGTGGTTCGACGTGGTGCGGCTGGTGTATACCGATTGGCCTGGTACGTACTTCCCGGAGCTGTCGTAACTGAAATGGCGCATCAGGGCATCGACTGCGAGGCTGACCCGGGGCGCGATCCGCAGCTCCGCGGTAGCGCCCGCGATGTAGGGATTGGCGTGCACGAGATAGCTGGCGAATGGGTTGGGCGGACCTGCCGCAAGGGGCTGCGCGATGGGCACGCCCGCTTCTACTCCGAACCGGAATTGCTGGGCGCCGGCGGCAACGGCCGTGAGCGCCATCAGGACTGCTGGAAGAAGCCTCACGGATCTAAGACCCGCACGGGAGCCAAAAAACTACACCTTCCTCCGGCGGACGGCCGTTGTGATAGTGTGGACACGGTATGACGCGACGCACCGTACTGGCAACCCTGGCAGCCTCGCTGGCGCGCGCCGCCGGACGGCTTCCCGCCAACAAAAACGTCCGCTGGGCGCTCAGCGCGAACCTGTGGAACTCGTTCCCGCGCGTGCCCTTCACGGACATTCTCGATATCATGCGCGACACCGGCTTCATCGGCATCCGCATGACGCAGTTTCCGCAGATACTAATTACTTACGACCTGACCGTGGCGCGGCTCGAGCAGGAGCTTTCCAAACGCAACCTGAATATCATTACGATTTCGTTCAGCGGTCCCATGCACGATCCCACCCGCCACGCCGACGTGCTGGCCGCCGCGCGCCGGGCCATGGAGTTCCTGAAGAACTTCGGCGCCGACCGCCTGGTGGTGTTCTCTCCCAACCGCGCCAATGGCGCAGTCGATGGCGCCTTCGAGAGCATGTGCGAGTGCTTCAACCAGATCGGCGAAGTGGCCGGCGAAGTGGGCTTCCGCGCCGGTCTGCACAACCACATGGGCCAGATGGTGCAGGACTCGGGTGAAGTAGACCGCGCCATGGCTTTGACCGATCCCCGTAAGTTCGGCTTCTCGCCCGACACCGCGCACCTGTACCTGGCCGGAATCGACGTCGCCGGGACGCTGGATAAGTACCGCGACCGGCTCATGCTGGCGGATTACAAGGACGCCCGGAAAGTCAGCTCCAGGCTGCTCGACAACATCTTCGACCTGGGCGACGGCGACATCGATTTCCCGGCGTGCCACCGGGTGCTGAAATCCATGTCCTACAAAGGATGGCTGTGCGTGGACCTGGACGTCGCCCGCAACGGCCCGCGCGCGAGCTACGAGCGCTGCGGCGCGTACGTGGTTGGCAAGCTGGAACCGATCTATGCGTAGCGTGACCCGCAGGAGCTTTCTGGGAGCTGCAGCTATGAGCGCCGCCGCGGCGGAAGAGTACCGCATCGTCGATCCCCACGTGCACGTGTGGAAGCACGATCCCGAATTTCCCTTCGCCCCGGATGCCCGTCCGCCCGGGCGCGACGCCACGCCCGAAACGCTGCTGGGACTGATGCAGGCGAACGGCGTCTCGAAGACCGTCCTCGTCCAGGTGATCCACTACCGCTATGACAACCGCTACACCGCGAGCGTCCTGAAGCGCCATCCGCAATACTTCCAGGCGGTGTGCCGCGTGGACCCGCTGGACCCGGCGGCGCCGGACCATCTCTCGCGCCTGGTGGAGGAGCAGGGCTTCCGCGGCGTGCGCCTGAGCCCGGCGGCGAACGCGGCCGGCGACTGGATTCGCGGGCCGCTGATGCCGCCCCTGTGGAAGCGCTGCGAATCGCTGAAGGCGCCCATGACCATCCTGGCGCCCATCGCGCGCATCCCCGAAGTGGGACAGTTAATCGAGAAGTATCCGCTTCTGCAGGTAGTCATCGACCACATGGCGGACTGCCCGGTGGACCGGCCGGCCGAACTGGAGAAGCTGACCGCGCTCGCGCGATATCCCAAGGTGTTCGTGAAGATCTCGCACACGTGGTCGCTCTCGCGGCAGGGTTATCCATATCCGGACGCGCAGGAACTGGTGAAGCGCCTGCACGCCGTCTTCGGCCCGCAGCGGCTGATGTGGGCCACCGACTGGCCGATTGTGGAGCAGACGGCCGGGGCCTCCTACGAGCGGGCCTTGCGCGTGGTCCGCGACGACATGAAGTTCCTCAACGCCGAAGACAAGCGGTGGATGCTGTCGGGTACCATCGAGCGCGTCTGGCCGTTTGGCTGAGGACGGGCCGTTGTGGGGCGGGTTGACAACCCGCCTCCCGAAGCCTGCACAAAGGCCGCCCGGCGACCGTCGCTTGCCGGCTGCGTCGTGCGCAGGCGTGGCACTGGGCCGGTTAGCGGCAGCGCGGGCAAGACCAGCTCGCCGGGCCGATAGCGGATGCCCCCTGGGCGCGGCCGCAGCTCGACAACCCGCCCCACATCGGGGGATTTGATATAGTCTGGTTGGAAACTCCTATGGAACGGACCATCTCATTCCGGCTGAATGGCACACCCACCAGCGTGAGGGTCGACGACCAGCGCATGCTGCTGTGGGTTCTGCGCAGCGATCTCGGCCTCACCGGCACGAAATTCGGGTGCGGCGAAGCTCTCTGCGGCGCTTGCACGGTGATCGTGGGCAAAGAGGCCGTGCGGAGCTGCGTCACCCCGGTTGGCGCGGTGGAAGGCAAGCGGGTGCTGACCATCGAAGGCATCGGAGCGAACGGGCTTCACGCCGTGCAACAGGCCTTTCTGGACCACCACGCGTTCCAGTGCGGATACTGCACTTCGGGCATGATCGTCTCCGCCTACGCGCTGCTGCTGGCGACGCCGCACCCCACGCGCGAGCAGATCGTCAGGCACATGGAGGACAACTTGTGCCGCTGCGGCGCGCACGGCCGCATCGTCGAGGCCATCCAGGAAGCCGCCGTGGCTAAGAAAGGAGGTGCGCTGTGAGCCGGCCGCCGATCGCAACCAGTGAACTGAGGCGGCGCGACTTCTTCGGAATCGCGGGCGCCGGACTTTTCGTCTTCTTCCGCTCCGGCCCGGCCGAGGCCCAGGAACCGGCGCGCCTGCCCACGCGCCTGAGCGGTCCGGGCGATTTCAACGCCTATCTCAGGATCGGCGCCGATGGGCGGGTCGCCTGCATGAGCGGCAAGGTGGAGCTTGGCCAGGGCGTGATGACCGAACTGGCGCAGGTGCTGGCCGAGGAACTGGACGTGGCTTTCGATTCCATCGACGTGGTTGTCGGGGACACCGACCTGTGCCCGAACGATGGCGGCACTTACGGCTCCATGACCACCCCGCTGCTGGTGCCCAATGTGCGCCGCGCCGGGGCCGAAGCGCGGGCGGTGCTGCTCGGAATGGCGGCCGAAAAACTGGGCGCGCCGGTGGAGCGCCTGCAGGTCGCCAACGGCGTCGTCAGCGACCCCGGCAAACCGGGCGCCACGGTCGCGTACGCGCAGTTGGTGCAAGGAAGGCGCATCGAGCGGCGTCTGGCCAATATCCCCGTCAAGCCCGCCTCGAGTTTCCAGACGATCGGCAAATCGCCCCACCGCAAGGACGCGTTGGAGAAGGTCACGGGCCGGGCCGTATACTCCGGCGACATGCGGTTCCCCGGCCTGCTGCACGCGGCCATCCTGCGGCCGCCGGCCCACGGCGCGAAGTTGAAGTCCGCCGACACGTCGGCCGCCGAAAAGGTTGCCGGCGCGCAGGTCATCCGGGATTCCGGAATGGTTGCGGTGCTGCACGAGCGGCCCGACCTCGCCGCCCAGGCGCTGGCGCTGGTGCGTGCGGAGTTCGAGAATCCGCCGGAGGGTCCCGACGACCGGACCATCTTCGAGCACATCCAAAAGACCGCGCCGCTGGCTCGCGTGGTGGGCTCCTCGGGCGACCTGGCGGAAGGCGAGCGGCTGGCGGCCGGCGCCATTGTCGAGAACACTTACCTCAACAGCTACGTGGCTCACGCCGCCATGGAAACGCACTCGGCCACGGCGCGGTTCGAGGACGGCAAGGTCACGGTGTGGGCCAGCACGCAGGCGCCTTTCCAGGTGAAGGGCGCGGTGATGGGCGCCCTGGGCCTGCCCGCGGACAAGGTGCGCATCGTCTCCCACTACGTGGGCGGAGGCTTCGGCGGCAAGACCGAGGCCGACCAGGGCGTGGAGGCTGCGCTCCTGGCCAGGATCGCCGGCAAGCCCGTGCAGGTGGTCTACAGCCGCCAGGAGGAATTCTTCTACGACCACTTCCGTCCGGCGGCCACCATCGCCATCCGGGCGGGCGTGGCCAACGGCAAGATCGTGCTGTGGGACGCCCGCATCGTGGGCGCGGGCGATCGCGAAGGTTCGCCGTTTTACGACATCCCGCACCGGCGCACCTTGTCGGCGGGCGGATGGATGGGCGGCAATCCTGCCGGCATGAACCCCTTCGAAGTGGGCGCGTGGCGCGCGCCTTCGGTCAACAGCATCACCTTCGCGCGCGAATCGCACATCGACGCGCTGGCCGCCAGGGCCGGCGTGGACCCGCTGGAGTTCCGTCTCGGCAATCTCACCCACCCGCGCGTCCGGCGCGTGCTGGAGACGGCCGCGAAACAGTTCGGCTGGAAGGCCGCGCGCGCGCCCAGCGGACGCGGGGTAGGCATGGCTTGCGGCATCTACTCGAACGCCTGCAATGCGGCTTTCGCCGAGGTAGCGGTAAACCGCTCGACCGGAGCGGTCGAAGTGAAGCGCATCGCGATGGCGCTGGACGTCGGCCTGGTGGTGAATCCCGACGGCATGCGGCAACAGGCCGAGGGCGCCGTGATGATGGGGCTGGGACCGGCGCTGGCCGAAGAAGTGAAGTTCCGCGGCGGCGAAGTGCTCACGCGCAATTTCGACAGCTACCGGCTGGCGCGCTTCTCCTGGCTGCCCAAGCTGGAAATCGTCTTTGTGGACGACCCGGAGGCCGCTGCGCTGGGCGGCGGAGAGCCGCCTATCATCACCATCGGAGCGGTGCTGGCGAACGCCATTTACGATGCCGTGGGCGCGCGCCTGTTGCAGTTGCCCATGACGCCCGAACGCGTCCTCGCCGCGCTTCCCAAGGCGTAAAGCGCTCGACTGGCATTCCGGCTGAACGCCGCGCCGCCCCGCAAGCCGGTTCGGTCTATCTCCCCGCGGGCCGCAGTTTCCAGATGGCGCCGGCGTGAAACCCGTTCAGCGCCCTGGCCGCGATCAGGCGCTCCTCCACGCTCCGCCAGCGCGGGGACAGATCGCTCGACAGCGCGCCCATGAAGGCATAGGACCGCTGCGAGAGGCACTCGTATTCCGGCAGCCAGGATTGCATGCGCGAGATCGAGATGCCGCCGCCATCCTGAACGTGAATGTCGGTGATGGCGTAAAGCTCCTGCACCGTCAGGGGCGTTTCGATGAGGCCTTTTGCCAGCAGGGCGCGGTTGGTTTTCGAAACGCAGTCCTGCCCCTGTTGCCCGGTCAGTTCGCGGCGGAGGCGTCCCAGGATGCGCGGCGGCGAGAAGCGGCGGAGCCACTCCGGGAACAGGCGCCGCGAGTATTGCGACATGCGTTCGCGCAGTTCGGGATCGTTCATGAAATCGCCGTTGGGATCCTGCAGGTGGAGAAAGACGCCGCCATCGGCTTGCAGTTTGCGGACGCCGTTCAGGAACGGCTCCAGGTGCGGGATGTGGTGCAATACCGAGCACGTCACGATGAAGTCGAAGCGCCCCTCGCCGGGGACCGAGTCGAGGAGCCCTTCCTGGCGCGTCACCGGCACTTTCCACTGCGAAGCGCGCTCGGATGCGCGCCGGAGCATGGCAGGCGAGGTGTCGAGGAGATGGACGGAAGCCACCGCGGCGCCCACGCGGGTCTTCAGGATGGAGTCGGTGGCCAGTCCGGTGCCGCAGCCGATGTCCAGCAGGCGTATCCCTGCGGGCGGGGCGGCGCCGCCAAGCCAGTCCTCCACCAGCAGTGCGAACTGGCGGGGAAGACTTTCCCACATGTCGGCGTGCCCCCGGTCGTACTCTTCGGATTCGAATTCATGGAAGGTGACATTCACGGCCTGATGAAAATCCGCCACGGTGCTCCGCCCTCCGTGACGCTCCATGATCTGGCCTATGACGGCATCCGGCTCCATCGCACTGCCGATTATAGCGTGTCTCCAATGGACGGCTGGCGGCGCGGCGCCGGCGCGCGGTTCAATGCAGAAACTCGTGTTCGGTGGGGTACCTGATATGCAGCAGGCGGAACAGCAGCCGCGGGCAGATCCGCAGCAAAACGATCGCCGCGCGAAGCTTCCGGTTGTCCATAAACTGGTTGGCCCGCCGCAGTCGCTCCAGCGCTTCATCCGTATCGCCGGCATACAGCGCCTTTCGCCCCAGGACAAAATCGAGCCCGGCCCGGCGGACTCGAAGGGTGTCGTAGATAGCTTGTTCGTCCTCCTTTGAAAGATCGCCCGACTGCAGGAGCTTCTCACAAACCTGGATGGAACACTTCTGGACGGCGATCCTGTCGTTGCTCAAACTGCCCCGCCGAATCCGGTAGTAAACCAGGGGCTCTCTGACACAGGCGGTCTTCGAACCCATTCTGGCCACTCGAAGCCACAAATCGAAGTCTTCGGCGCCGCGAAACTCGGCATCGAAGAGGCCCGCCCGCATAATGGCGTCGCGGCGGGCCGTCGCTCCGTAGATGACGGTGCATTTCCCCGACAGAATATTCCGGAAAGTGGGCTCGCCCACACCGGGGATCATGTCCATGAAGCGCTTTCCATCCCACGCGGTGCCGCCGAAGAAGACCGCATCCGGATAGACTACGTCGACTTCAGGATGGGCCTGAAGATACCCGACCTGTTTCTCGAGATACTCCGGGGCCCAGAAGTCGTCGCCGTCCAGGTTGGCGATCAACGGGGCGCGCGCGGCCCGAATGCCGGTGTTGCGCGCGCCCGAAGGCCCCTGGTTCTCCTGTTTGATGTATTGGATCTCGTCCCGGTAGGGTGCGAGTACCCGCTCCAAGTTGGGCGTATCCGGACAACCGTCATTGACCAGCAGAACTTCAAAGTCCCGGAAAGTCTGCGTGCGGAGTGAATCGAGCGCTTGGGCGATGTACTCAGTCACGCCGTAGCACGGAACAATCACGCTCACCGCGGGCCGCACGGAAGGGCTCGGGCGCGTCTCGGGCCAGGGGGTGTCGGCGGGGTTTCCCATGCGGGTGTTCTAAGGATCTCATACAGTGTACACCCAGCCGTGTCACCATGCAAGTTAGTTGGGCGTAGGTTGGGCGTAGGTCCCTCCAGCGTGGGCGAGGGTCTTGCCGCCCTTGGTGGTCATCTTTCGAACCTCGGACCACTGTTGGTCGGAGAGCCTCGGGCGGCATCCAGTACGACCTCGGTCCGGTTTTTGAGCATGGCCTGCTCGAACTCTGCGAATGCTCCGACCATCTGCACCGTCATCGGTCCGGCTGCCGTGGTCGTATCGATGGCCTCAATCAGGCAGTGGAATCCCGCGCCGGCCTCCCCGGGCCGCTCCATGATGGTTGGCGCGTCGCCCTTCCGCGGTTGATCGGGGAGCCGATAGCGTTCGGGCCTGTCCTAGCGTCCGCCGTATGCGTTCTCCCGGTGAATGCGCTCACAACCAGCGGCCTTGAGCGCCGCCACTTGGACGGCGGTGTTCTGGTAGCCGGCGGAAACACTGGTGTGACCGGCCTGAATTGCACAGGTGTATCGCCAATCGCTTCAGTAATGCAATACCTCTTCGCGACGCGAGGATACTAGAAAAACGAGCGTTGGCCGGTGCGTCGCAAAGCCGCTCGTTTGTGCAATCGCCGAACATTGCAGGCTCACGAAGAAACCGATTCGGCTTTTGCGCAGCGCTCCAAAAATTCACGCGCCGCTTTCAAGAGTTCATAATATAAGAATGCTGTTTTCACTGTACCAGCAATCAGAATCTGGGAGCCCGCCTCTCCGAATTGGGCTGCTCCTTGATTCCGCCGAGCTGCCAAGTTGCTTTGCCGAGGTCGTCGATCACATTCTGCAAAGTAATTTCGCCCGCCTGGAACTGCTCGTCTTTAACGCGGAGGGGGAGAAAGCAGCCGCTGAACCTCCGCCCAAGCGATCGCTATTGAGGAAGGCGATCGATTTGCTGCGCGACAGCCAACGCCGGCAAACGCTCCTTTTCGGCCTGTACCAGCGCTGGGACCGTCGAAACGTTGTCCCATCCGAGGATCCGCACGCCTTGGTGGATTGCTCCGCGCGGCTTAACCATGTGGAGTCAATTTCAGTGACTCCAATCAGAAGACGTTTTGTGCACCGCTTCCCAGCCGACGTGATCGAGCGCATCCGCGAAAAACGTCTGGACGTGCTAATCCGTTTTGGTTTTAATATTTTGCGGGGGGAGATCCTGACTGCATCCAAGTACGGGGTCTGGTCGTATCACCACGGCGATGGCGATTATTACCGTGGCGGGCCCGCGCACTTTTGGGAGGTTTACGAGGGCAATCCAATATCTGGCGTCATGCTCCAGGTACTAACGGAAGAATTGGATGCGGGCAAGGTACTGTGCAAGGGGCTGTTTGCGACACATCCTGGCATCTCGCGGGCGCGCAACTGCGTTCAGCCCTACTGGGGAGCAACGACATTTGTGATTCAGAAGCTGCGCGAGTTGCACCAACACGGCTGGGACCATATCGAGCGCACCGCGATACCGTCGACACCGTATCTTGGCAAGAAAAAAATCTACACAGCGCCGTCAAATTCGGAAATGTTGACGTGGCTGGGACCAGTGCTTATCTGCAAGTCCTTGCGCCGGTTAGTCCGGCGGCCGATCATTAAGCACTGGCGACTTGCGATCCGCTCTGGAACCCGCCTGAACGCCGGCTCAGGATCCGCCCCGGATCTAAGCGGCTTTTGCTGGATTGAGTCGCCGAAGGATCGTTTTTACGCCGATCCTTTCATGATTGAGGAAGGCGGTAAGGTCTGGGTGTTCTTTGAAGACTTTAATTACGCCACGCAGCGTGGAAGGATCTCCTGTGCGGAAGTGGAGAAAGGCGGAATTGGTAATCCGGTAGCGGTACTGGAAAGGCCCTATCACCTTTCCTACCCTTGTGTTTTCCGCGATGCCGGCGCAATGTATATGATCCCGGAGACTGGATCTAACAGTACCGTCGAATTGTACCGCTGCACCCGTTTTCCAGACAAATGGGAGGCGGAAAAAGAGCTGTTCAAGGGGAATGCGGTTGACACCACCGTATGGATGGACGCCGGTCTGTACTGGTTTTTTGTGACCCTACAGGAGCCGCGGGGCTTCGGCATGCAGTTGTGGCTTTTCTATGCGAGCACGCTTATGGGCGAGTGGACGCCGCATCCGGCCAATCCTATTTCTACCGACGTCCGCACCAGCCGCGGGGCCGGTGCGATTTTTCGGGACAATGGGGAGGTGTTTCGGCCGAGCCAAGACTGCAGCAAGCACTACGGGTACAGTATTGCGTTCAACAAGATTGTCGTTTTGGACCCCTGCCGATACCTGGAAAAACCATGTATAAAGTGGACCCCATTGTCAAGACCATTTTTTGCCCGCAATAAGCTAATGCCGACGGGGCCGGGATTTGAGTTTGGGCAGCGGTGAAGCCGCCGTCTCGGGGTTTCGGTTCGCTACTCCTTCCCTTC
>Ga0326727_10008375_pt1 | contig 26305 bp, 30 predicted proteins | sample MB2enrmetagenome_FD_207643 | JGI IMG/M metagenome (GOLD analysis project Ga0326727, IMG submission 207643) | Lab enriched peat soil microbial communities from McLean, Ithaca, NY, United States - MB29MY | ecosystem: Environmental > Terrestrial > Soil > Wetlands > Peat | place: USA: New York...
CATTGACCGGGACCTTCGATGGATCGACGCTTTCCCGCTACATGGTGCAAAGCATCCTGGAAGCACTTCGGGAGCATTACGAATATATCATTGTCGATACGGGCTACGCCAATTTGGAATCGACTCTCGCCGCAATGGATTACTCGGACCTGATCCTTGTGGTGGTGGGCATGGATTTGCCGCGTCTGCGCGACGGCAAGTTGTATTTGAAGAACCTCCTGGCTGCCAACTACCCGAAAGAAAAAATCCGAGTGATCGTCAATCGGACGACCACCTCGAAGGAAATCTCTCCGACGGAGGTTGAGACAATCCTGGAGTTTCCGGTGACGGCCCAAATCCCGAGCGACGACGCGCTCGTGGGTTCGTCGGTGAACCTGGGACAAACCTTTGTCAGCACCAGTCCAAACAAGCCGGTGACGCGGGCGCTGTTGGGACTGGCGGAGGCCATGGCGCCGGGCGCCTCCTTTGAGAAGAAACGGACAGGGAAATGGTTTTCGTTCATGCAATGAGTTTGAGCTAGAACAAAGAGCGGCATATTATGGCGACTACCCCTGAAATCAGTGCGCAATTATATTCGGAGTCCAAGAACGCGATCCTGGCGTATCTGGTCCAGAACATCGACCAGAAGCTGCTCGAGAAGGGGGATGAGGCGCTGTTGCGTCGCCGTGTCGAGGAACTCGTTGAAGAAAAGCTTCGCTCGGAGAAACTGCCGTTCTCGCGCCAGATGCGCAACCGGCTCGTGTCCGATATGGCCGACGAAATCCTCGGCTTCGGTCCCATTGAGCCGCTGTTGCGCGATCCAACCGTCACCGAAGTCATGGTCAATCGACCCGACCAGGTGTACTGTGAGCGTTTTGGCAAGCTGGAATTGACGGACATTCAATTTCGGGACTTCGAGCATATCCGTCACGTCATCGACAAGATTGTCACCCCGCTCGGCCGTCGTGTGGACGAGTCCAGCCCGATGGTTGACGCACGCCTCCCCGATGGTTCCCGTGTCAACGCCATCATCTCGCCGCTCTCGCTCAACGGCCCGGTGCTGACGATCCGTAAATTCTCGGTTGACCCCTACACCGTCGAAGACCTCATCGGCTTCGGCACGGTTACCCAGGGCATGGCGGCGTTTCTGGCCGCGTGTGTGAAAATCAAGCTGAACATCCTGGTTTCCGGCGGTTCGGGTGCCGGCAAAACGACACTGTTGAACGTGCTTTCCTCGTTCATACCCGAGAGCGAGCGCGTGGTCACTGTCGAAGACGCCGCGGAATTGAAGCTGCACCAACCACACGTCGTGCGGTTGGAATCGCGCCCGCCCAACATCGAAGGCAAGGGTGAAATCAGGATTCGCGATCTCGTCCGCAACTGTCTGCGCATGCGCCCTGATCGCATCGTGGTCGGCGAAGTGCGTGGCGGCGAGGCGCTGGACATGTTGCAGGCGATGAACACCGGCCACGAAGGTTCCATTTCCACGATTCACGCCAACACGCCCCGCGACGCGCTGGCCCGTATCGAGACCATGGTCATGATGGCGGGGATGGATCTGCCTTCCCGCGCGATCCGCGAGCAGGTGGCCGCGGCCATTCACCTGATCGTGCAGGTGGGTCGTCTGAGCGACGGCAGCCGCAAAGTGGTTAGTGTCAGCGAAGTCCAGGGCATGGAAGGCCAGGTGATTGTGTTGCAGGACCTGTTTGCGTACCAGCAAAAGGGCATCGGCGAAGGGGGCAAGGTCTTGGGAACAATGCAGGCCACCGGCATGGTCCCGAAGTTCATTGAACGCTTCAATGCATCCGGGATTCATTTACCTCCGGAAATCTTCAAGAGAGCGGGGGAGATTCAGTTGCATGGATAACAACCTCCTGATCATTGTGGTCCTGGCCGTGGCAGCCTGCGGGTTGCTCGGCTACGGCCTTTATTTGCGATCGACCCGCCGCCGGGCCATCATCGAGGAACGGCTGGAGACATACGCCACCATCGAGGAAGAAGCCGCCCGAACGGCCCAAGCTGAGCTACAGCCGACCAGTCAGGTTCCCCGGCTGTTTCGCATGCTTCTGGGATCGGGGTACATGACCCACCTGGAAGACGAACTTGCCCGCGCGGACATTCCGATGCGTCCATCCGAGTATTTGTTGTTGCGGGTGGTCCTGGCCGCTTTCGGGTTCTTGTTTGGTCGTTACGGCCTCGGCTACCTGCACAGCGGGATCATTCTCGCGGTTTGCGGCTTTGTGGTACCGGTGTTTGTGGTTCGCTCGCATCAAACCCGCCGACGCGTCAAATTTGTCAAACAACTGGCCGACGCGCTCATGCTGCTCACCAATTCCTTGCGGTCGGGCTACGGGTTTATCAAGGGCCTGGAACTCGTTGCCAAGGAAATGAGCGATCCGATCTCGAAAGAATTGAACCGCATGTTACGGGAGGTCAACCTCGGCGTGACGGTCGATGACGCGCTCTTGAACCTCGGCCGGCGCGTGAACAGCCAGGATCTGGACATCGTCATCGGCGCGTATCTCGTTCAGAAGGATGTCGGTGGCAACCTGACCGAAATCATGGAAAAGGTCGCGGAAACGATCCGGGAGCGGTTACGCATCCAGGGCGACATACGCGTGTTGACCACCCAGGGCAAGCTCTCGGGACTGGTTGTTGGGTTGTTGCCGTTTGCGGTGGTGGGGATCCTCGTGCTCTATGCACCCGACTATTTCAACTCCATGTTCGGTCCCCCCATTATGGGGCATCTATGGGGATACAATGTCTCATTGGGTGAGGTGTTGCTGGCTGCTGGCTTATGCCTGCAACTCGTCGGCGCTTACGTCATTTACAAGGTGATTTCCATCAAGGTGTAGCCCATGCTTATTCTGGCCATTTTCACAATCTTTGTTGCGGTCATTCTGGGTGCTGTCGGATTTTACCGTACCTCCTCTCAGTTCGCCGTCGAGAAACGTATCGAACGCATCATGACGGCTGATGCGGAGACGCCCGAGGAGGAACTGGCAAAGCCGTTTGTCCAGCGCGTCCTCTTGCCCCTCGGCGATTCGGTGGCGAGATTATTCCGTGGATACACGCCGACAGAAGTGGCCGAACGCACGCAAAAGAAGCTCGTCATGGCGGGCCTGTATCCCCGCGTGACGGCCGTGCAATTGATCGGGCTGTGCTGGTTCGGCGCAGCGGGCTGTGTGATTCTGGTGTTCCTGGCGATTCTGGCGCTGGGCACGACGCCCGGCGGCGATTTCAAGTACTCGGATCCGTGGAACATTGCCTACCTGTTGATCGGGGCGTTTGGCGGGTACATCTTGCCCCAGTTCGTGCTCGGCCGAAAAGTGCGGCTCCGGCAGGATCAGATACTGGTGAATCTGCCCTACTCAATTGACATTCTCTCGATCAGCGTGGAGGCGGGCATGGGTTTCGATGCCGCCGTCGGATACACGATGCGCAAAATCAAAGGGCCCCTCGCCGAGGAGTTCTCCAAGACGCTCAACGAGATCCGCCTGGGAAAACCCCGCCTGGAAGCCCTGGATGACCTTGGCAATCGCACGGGAGTCGACGACCTGAAGACGTTCATTACGGCAGTGGTGCATGCCAGCCGTTTGGGCGGCAGCATTACCAACACGCTTCGTATCCAGGCCGATTCGATCCGCACGCGCCGCCGTCAGCGTGCCCAGGAACAGGCGATGAAGGCGCCCATCAAGATAGTTTTTCCGCTGGTATTTTTCATTTTCCCAGCGCTATTCATCGTTCTGCTTGGCCCCGCGTTGGTCAGCGTGTGGAACCAATTGGGACAATAATCGGCGCCGGAGCGAATTGTCATGGTATTGGTCAACGCCACCAAGAAAACGATTGTCTCTGACAAGTGCCATTTCGCCAATACGGTGCTCAAGCGCATGGTGGGGTTGCTCAACCGCGGGCGATTTGAGAAGGGCGAAGGCTTGCTCCTGGACCGGTGCTACGGCATCCATACGATCGGGATGCGGTTCTCCATTGACGTGCTCTTCCTCGACAAGGATTTGCACGTGATTCGCGCCGTCAAGGCCCTGCCGCCTTATCGTACCTGCGTGGTCAAGAAATCCGTGTACGTCCTGGAGGTCCCTGTCGGGGCGCTCGAGGGCTCTTGCACCGAGGAGGGCGATCAAATCCAGATCCGCACCGCCAATAATGAAACGACGAGCAGCACGCACGTGTCGGCGACAGAGCCGATACCGTCCGGCTCGTAAGTCGGCCGTCAGCGGCTGGGTCTGAGGTAATTCCCCGCCACGCGGCAGTACTTCTCCGCCCAACCCTTGATCTTGGCCCGTTCCGTCGGCCCAACCTGACTGACCACCTTCGCAGGAGAACCGTACACCAGCGACCCCGGTGGCACCTGCAACCCTTCGGTCAACAACGCGGCCGCGCCAATAATGCTTTGCTCGCCCACCACCACGCCATTCATCAACACGGCCCCCATCCCCACCAGGACCTCATCGCCCACGGTGCATCCGTGCAGGATTACGCAATGGCCGACCGTCACGTAATTGCCTACCACACACGCAAATTCGTCGGCAACGTGACACACACTGTTGTCCTGGATGTTCGTGTGATGGCCGATGACGACGCGGTTGATGTCCCCGCGCAGGACGCTTCCGAACCAGACGCTGGCGTGGTCACCGATCTCGGCGTCGCCGATTATCCTTGCGCTGTCGGCCAGAAACACACCCACGCCGATTTGCGGTCGCTTCCCAAGATATTCCAGGACGTTGGCCACAAAGCGAATTCTGGCGATGCGCGTTGCAAAATGCAAAGCAGTTTTGGCAGAATTCCCCCCGTACCAAATGACGAAGGCAAAACCGACTCCGCCGAACTGGATCATCGCCCGCCTTGGCGACGATGGGAACTGGTGGGTTGCGGAATCCAGCCAGGACATCTACTGGGGCGAAGGGATGCGTGGACTGCTCGATCCGCGCCAGATCGCCCATATCACCGAAATACTGGACGAGTATCAACCCTTTGGTTTCCGCCGTCATCTCCTCGATGGCGCCTTCCAGTTCTTTCAACTTGAATCCGAGATTGATGACGAACGCGTGAGACTTGCGCCCGTCGATCGGGATGATTTTGGCGCGGCCAACGAGCAGATGTTCGCGTTACCGCTGGTCGAAAGCGAGGAAACGGGCGCGTACTACGATCTGCTCGATGCCATCAGTGTCGCCCGTGTCCGCAAGCTCAACGTCACACACCACTACGTCCGCGACTGCACCGAGTTGGATATGAGCGAAGAACTCGATGCCCTCGACCGCGACCGCTACTTCGCGTCCGAGAGCATCCACTGTTTCGACGAAATCAACGAGATCCTCCAATGGAGCCCTGCGGAATGGGACGAACCCGGCTCTTAACTGTGATTGCCGCAGCTGCTTGGAGCACAAGTGTTTGCGCAGCGGATTGGTCTGCGCTGGAACGCTACCAACGAGCGATTTCCCGCACTGAGTTCGAGGGACTGCTCGCCAGCGTTTATTGTCCGTCCGGTGCGCTTACGAATTACCTGACATTTGGCACAAACTCCGTCACCGTCTTCTCCACTCCCGAAAAAACCAATGCACTGTTCACCCTTCGCTTCTCGTCGACTGCTTCATCCCCCGCCTCCCATTCTTCATTGCCCCTCAAGCGCATCGCCCTCGACCCCGGTCACATCGGCGGCGAATGGGCGCGCGTGGAGGAACGCTTCTTCCAGCGCGGCAAAGACCGCCCCGTACAGGAAGCCGTGCTGAACCTCACCGCGGCCAGATTGTTGAAGGCACGGCTCGAAGCCGCAGGGATGGAGGTCTTTCTCACGAAGGACAACTTTGAGCCCGTCACCGACAAACGCCCCGACGACTTCCGCGCCCAAGCCGAACAGGACATCCCGCTCACTCGCTTTGACGCTTTCCCGCCGCTGGATCGCGACGCGGCGCGCGCCGACGCGGTTCGCAAACGGGCTGAACAACTCTTCTACCGCAGTTCCGAAATCGCGGCGCGGGCGCGCCTGGTCAACGAGCAGATCAAACCTGATCTCACCATCTGCATGCACTTTAACGCCGTCGAATGGGACCAATGCCAGAACCTTGTCGACGACAACCGGCTCGTTGTGTTCGTGCACGGTGACTATCTCGCGTCCGAGTTGAAGGACGACGACCAGAAGCTGCGGTTGTTCTCCAAGCTGCTGGAGCGCTCTCATCCGGTCGAGCAGACGGTGGCCGAAGCGATCGCCACCGCCATGGCCAGCGCCACGAAGCTGCCACCGGTCGAATACGGACCGACCAGCGGCGCGATCCACGTTGGCGACAACCCCTATGTTTTCGCCCGCAACCTTGCCGCCAACCGGCTCTACAATGGCCCCGTCGTGTTCCTCGAACCGTACTACATGAACAACCGCGTCGTGTACGAGCGGATCCAGCTCGGTGATTACGAGGGGATGCGCGACGTGAACGGTACGCCGATGAAAAGCATCTTTCGTGAGTACGCCGACGCCGTGGCGGATGGTTTGGAGAAACTGATGGCCCCGCGGGGCAAGCCCTAACGGTTCCGTCGAAACTGCTCGACGAGTCGGTCGAACCGGCTTTCGTACAACATCTCGTAGAATTTAAACCGATCTGGAAACAAACGGGCGGCCTCGGTTTTCAGAAACAGGCGTTCGATGGAGATGTCGCGTTCGGAAATGTCCGTCGCCACAATGAGAAACGCGAGGCGATCGACACGCCGCTGAATTCGACTGTAGGCTTGTTCGCTTGGAACCACCTGTTACCTTAGCACAGCTCAGCCTGATGCGCTAACGGTTCGTACGCAAGCAGTTGACACAACCACTTTTCGAGTTGAATTTCACTTGCAGCCCTCTCAAAATAGGGTCAGGTTTGGTCTGGAGACAATAAAATGATTTTAGCGATTTTGATGGTTATTGCGGCCGGGATATTTCGGCTGACAGCGCATGAATTCCACTGGTGGAACGTCGCCCCGGTGGGCGCGATGGCCCTGCTCGGCGGCATGTATATGGGACGCCGCTACGCGTTGTGGGTGCCGCTGGCCGTGCTGGCCGTGACGGACATCCTGCTCAACGTCTCGATGGGATACCCGATGTTCTACTGGCCGCGTGCGTTCGACTACGGCGCATTCCTGCTGATCGGCCTGCTGGGCTTGTGGGCGCGCGACCGGAAACTCGGCAGCAAGATCGGTGCGGTGATCGCCACGCCCTTCCTGTTTTTCTTCATCAGCAACTTCGCTGTGTGGCTCTTCGGCATGAGCCTGGCCAACACGCCCTATGCCAAAACGGTCTCCGGGTTGATGGAATGCTACGCTGCCGGTCTCCCATTCCTCCGTGGCACCATTATTGGCGACTGGGGATTCATGGCGCTATTTGCGGTATCGGCCCTTGCCTTGAGCCGCGCTTCCGGCGAACGCAGTCATCGGTTGGTCGCCGAAGCCCGCGCTTGAAGTTCCGTTTTTTTCTGTCAGAAACAACTGGGCTCGGGAATCAGTTAGTCACTCCCCGATGATCTTCACGAGGACGCGTTTGCGGCGTTTGCCGTCGAATTCGCCGTAGAAGATTTGCTCCCACGGGCCGAAGTCGAGTTGACCGTTTGTTATCGCGACGATGACTTCCCGCCCCATGATGGTGCGCTTGAGATGGGCGTCGGCGTTATCTTCGCCTGAGTTGTGGGCGTACTGGGAATGGGGTTTTTCGGGCGCGAGCTTCTCCAGCCACCGCTCGAAATCCTGATGCAAGCCGGACTCGTTGTCGTTGATGAACACGCTGGCGCTGATGTGCATCGCGTTGCAGAGAACGAATCCTTCCTTGACCCCGCTTTCTCGCAGACAGGTCTCCACGTCCGGGGTGATGTTGACGAATCCGCGTCGGGAGGGGAGATTGAACCACAGTTCCTTGCGATAGCTTTTCATGGCTTCCATGATAGCGTTTATGCTAGAAAAGCGAAAGATATGGGAGAGCATGCCTGATGAAAATTGCCAGCGTGAAAGAGATTCCGTCGGTAAAGGTGGACATGGACGGCGCGAAGGATTGCCAGGTGAAACTCGCCGTGACGGCTCGCGATGGCGCGCCGAATTTTGCGATGCGCGTCTTTGAGGTCGCGCCCGGCGGCCATACGCCGCTGCATCATCATCCCTACGAACACGAGATTTACGTGATGGAAGGACAGGGCACGGTCTGGCGCGAGGGCAAGGAAGTGCCGATTAAACCGGGTGACGTACTTTACATCCCTGCGGACGAGCAACACCAGTTCAAGAACGCGGCGGGAAAGCCATTCAAGTTCATGTGCCTGATTCCCGCGAAATTCCAGAAATGTTAGCCGCAGGCTAACACCCTGAGCGTAGCGAAGGGTCTCGATTCAAACGGAGTGAGATTCTTCGCTTCGCTCAGAATGACAGGAACAGAATATGGCCCGATTAACTAGAATCGTCACCCGCACCGGCGACGACGGCACGACGGGACTCGCCGGCGGCAAACGGGTCAGCAAGGATTCCCCGCGCATCTGGGCCGTCGGCACCGTGGATGAACTGAATTCGGCCATTGGGTTGGCGCGGGCGTTGCGGGCCGATCCCGATCTCGATGTGCGTCTGCGCGAAATCCAGAACGACCTGTTCAACCTCGGCGCCGAACTCGCCACGCCGGCCGACAGATTCCAGAAAGGGATGCCCGGCATCGGGCCGCAGCACGTGACCGGCCTTGAGGAACTGGTTGAAGAACTTGGTAAAGAATTGGGGCCGTTGAAGGAGTTCATTTTACCCGGCGGCAGCCCGACGGGCGCGCAATTGCACGTGGCGCGAACGATCTGCCGGCGCGCCGAGCGTTTCTGCGTGCGATTGCGCAAAGAAGAGAAGATCGGCGAGTGGGTGGTTCCGTACCTGAATCGGTTGGGTGACGCGCTGTTCATGCTGGCCCGCTGGAGCAACCAGAAAGCAGGCGTGAAGGAAACGTACTGGAAAAAGTGACGAGCGCCAGCTCGTCATTCTGAGCACAGCGAAGAATCTTTACGCACTCACGAGCGTATCGCCAAATCTCGCGCTCAGAGCGGCGAATACAATCTCGACGATCTGCACGAGATTGAACCGCGAGTTGTCGATCACGAGGTCATGGTGAAACGGGAATCCGTGATCGAGTACGAAGTACGTGGAGATATAGTGGCTCCGTTGCTTCTCGCCCTCATCGACCGTCTTCTCTGCCTCGCGAAGCGGCAAATTGCGGTTGGCGGCGATGGTGTGAATTCGCCAGGCGCGGGGCGCAACCAGCCGAAGATGCAGGCCGTTGCGAAGATCCTGCGTCACCAGTGAACTTCCGCGGCCCACCAGGACGGCATGCCCGTGCATCGCAAGCGTGCGGATGACTTCCGCAAGTTTGCGCACGACGAGAGCGTCATCGACCTTGCGATTGATGATATTATCGAACAACTCGCTCATCTCGTCTCGCCGGTGGCCGTCCAGCATGTCGAGGATCGCCCGCTGGATGTGCAACTCCTCGGACACCCGGTCGAGTAATTCACGGTCGTAGGACACCCATGGGACGGCTGGCAGGCAACGTTCGTTGAGGGTCTGAACAAGTTGCTGGGCGAGCGGTAGTGCTTCGCAACCAAATTCGCGGGAGATCGCGACGAACGGGTAGGTTTCCAAACGTCGCTTGTCACCGAGGGGCTTGATCTTTTCCCAGGCGTGAACGTGTGCGGCGATGCGAGCTTGCACGTCCGACCCAACCCAACCTTGAGAAATCCGGGTCATTAACCTCACCGTACCGGACCAACATACTCCGCAACCTTCAATCGCGCAAGTGCGCGCTCCAAGGCGGCCTGGGCCCTGGCATAGTCGATATCTGACGCCGCCTGCTGCAACCGCTGCTCGGCGCGCTCTTTGGCGCGACGAGCCCGGTCCACGTCAATTTCCTCGGGACGTTCGGCGCTGCGGGTGAGCACGGTGGTGCGATCTTTCTGCACGATCAGGAAACCCGTACCCACGACGAGATATTGGTCCTGGCCGCCGGACATGCGCATCCGCAACGCTCCCGGCTTCAGCGCGAAGACGAACGGCGCATGGTTGGCGAGAATCTCAAAAACGCCCTCCTGACCCGGGGCGATCACGAAACGGACATCCTCGCGCAAGAACAGTTTCTGCAGCGTGAGAATCTCGAATGGGAATGTCTTCTCGTCGGCCATGGTGTCGCGCGATTACGCCTTCATCTTCTCGGCCTTGGCTCGCGCCTCTTCAATGACCCCGACCATGTAGAACGCCTGCTCGGGTAGATCGTCATGCTTGCCGTCGAGGATTTCCTTGAAGCTGCGGATGGTCTCGGCCACACGCACGTACTTGCCTTCAAAGCCTGTAAACTGCTGCGCCACGAAGAACGGCTGCGACAGAAAACGCTGGATCTTCCGGGCGCGCGCGACGGTGAGCTTGTCTTCCTCACTCAATTCTTCCATGCCGAGAATGGCGATGATGTCCTGCAAATCCTTGTATCGTTGCAACACCTGTTGCACGCCGCGCGCGACCTTGTAGTGGTCCTCGCCGACCACCAACGGATCGAGAATGCGCGAGGTCGAAGCCAGCGGGTCGACGGCGGGGTAGATGCCCAACTCGGCAATCTGGCGCGAGAGCACGATGGAACCGTCGAGGTGGGTGAACGTCGTCGCCGGCGCCGGGTCGGTGATGTCGTCGGCAGGCACATACACGGCCTGGACCGACGTGATCGAGCCGCGCTTGGTGGACGTGATCCGTTCCTGCAGATCGCCCATCTCCGTGCCGAGCGTCGGCTGATAACCGACCGCGCTGGGCATGCGTCCGAGCAGCGCGGACACTTCCGAGCCAGCCTGGGTGAAACGGAAGATGTTGTCGATGAATAGCAACACGTCCTTGTTTTCGTAATCGCGGAAATATTCGGCCTCGGTGAGTGCCGAGAGCGCCACGCGCAGGCGCGCACCGGGCGGTTCGTTCATCTGGCCGAACACCATCACGGTGTTGGCGATGACGCCCGACTCGGTCATTTCCAGGTACAAATCGTTGCCTTCGCGGGTGCGTTCGCCGACGCCGCCGAACACCGAGAAGCCGCTGTGTTCCTTGGCGATGTTGCGAATCAATTCCTGAATGAGCACCGTCTTGCCGACGCCCGCGCCGCCGAACAGACCGATTTTGCCGCCCTTGGCGAACGGGGCGAGCAGATCAATGGACTTCAGTCCCGTTTCAAATTGTTTCGTGGCTGGCACCTGCTCCTCGAATGGCGGCGAGAGACGGTGAATCGGCAGTCTCATCTTGGCGTTCACGGGGCCTTTGCCGTCGATCACGTTGCCCAGCAGATCGAAGATGCGGCCCAGTGACGCGGCGCCAACGGGAACCGTGATCGGCGCGCCGGTGTCGATGGCTTCCATGCCGCGCACGAGGCCCTGCGTCTGGCTCATCGCCACGGTGCGAACGGTGTCGTCACCAAGATGGCTGGCGACCTCGCAGGTGAGGTGAATGCCGTGTTCTTTGTCATCAATGGTGATGGCATTGTTAATCGGCGGCAAATGTTCCGTGAAAAACTCGATGTCCACCACCGGCCCGATGACCTGTGCGACCTTGCCCGTTTGATGTTCGCCTGTGCTCATGGTGCGTTTATCTCCTGCGTAAAACTATTCTTTCTTCTCCAGCGCGTCGGCTCCGGCGACCACTTCCAGCAGCGCCGTCGTAATGGAAGTCTGGCGCGCGCCGTTGTACTCGCGGGTCAGGGCGGTAATCATGTCCGAGGCGCTGTCGGTGGCGGCCTTCATGGCCACCATGCGCGCGGCCTGCTCGCTGGCCAGCGATTCGACGAGTGCCCGGTACATCAACACCTCGACGTACTGGGGCAGCAACGTGTTGAGCAACTCTTCGGCTTCCGGCTCGAATTGATAAGGGGTCTTCGCGCCCTTGGCGGCGTCATCGCCCTGGCCGAGCGGGAGCAATTGGCTCAACATGGGTTCCGATTTCAGCACGCTGATGAATTTCGCGTAGGCCAGATGAACCTGGTCGTATTTCGCCGCGCCGTAATCGCCAATGATCTGCTTGCTGACCGTGCCGACTTCTTCCAGGCGCACGTCGCGCGAGGGCTGGGGGAAGTGCTGCGAGATCGTGTACCCCAGCCGCTGGAAATGGTCGCGGCCTTTGCGTCCGACGGTGATGAGTTCGACGGGCACGGTCTGGTCGAGCAGGAACCGTTGGGCTTCGCGGATGATACCGGCGTTGAAGGCGCCGCACAAACCGCGGTCGGCGGTGACCAGGACCAGCGCCACGCTTTTCACGGGACGTTGCGCCATCAACGGATGACGCGACGCGCCGCCACTGGAGGCGACAACGTCCTTGAGGATCTCGGAGAGCCGTTCGGCATAGGGCCGCGCGGATTCCGCCTTGGCCTGGGCGCGCCGGAGCCGGGCCGCAGCGATCATGTTCATCGCCTTGGTGACCTGGCGGATGTTCTTGACGCCCTTGATGCGCCGGCGGATGTCGCGGAGACTGGCCATGACAGCTTACTTCGCGGAGAACAGACCCTTGAATTCGTCGGCAGCCTTCTTGAGGCCGGCCACGATCTCCTCGGTCAGTTCCTTGCGGTCGCGAAGTCCCGAGACCACGGTGGCGTACTTGCTCTTGAGAAATTGCAGGAACTCGACCTCGTACTTGTGGATGGCCGAGACCGGGACTCCATCGAGAAACCCGTTGGTCGCGGCCCAAATCACCGCCACCTGATCTTCCGCGGTCATTGGCTGATACTGCGGTTGTTTCAGCAACTCGACCATGCGCTGGCCGCGGTCAAGCTGGGCCTTGGTCGCCTTGTCGAGGTCGCTGGAAAGCTGGGCGAATGCCGCGAGTTCGCGATACTGCGCGAGGCTCAGGCGCAACGTGCCGGCGATTTTCTTCATCGCTTTGGTTTGCGCGTTGCCGCCCACGCGGCTGACCGAGAGGCCGACCGACACGGCGGGACGAACACCCGCGTAGAAGAGGTCGGCTTCGAGATAAATCTGCCCGTCGGTGATCGAGATGACGTTTGTCGGGATGTAGGCCGAGTAATCGCCTTCCTGCGTCTCAATGATCGGCAACGCGGTCAGCGAGCCGCCGCCTTTTGGATAGACGGGGTTGAACTTCGGCGCGTCGGTATTGAGTTTGGCGGCGCGTTCGAGCAACCGGCTGTGCAAATTGAAAATGTCGCCGGGGAACGCTTCGCGGCCCGGAGGACGGCGCAGCAGCAAGGAAACCTGTCGGTACGCCACGGCGTGCTTGGAAAGATCGTCATAAATGATCAGGGCGTGGCGGCCGAGGTCGCGGAAATACTCCCCCATCGCGCAGCCGCTGTATGGCGCCACGAACTGCATCGGGGCCGGGTTGTCGGCGGTCGCGCTGACAACGATGGTGTAATCCATCGCGCCGTACTTCTCGAGGGTCTCGACCACGCTGACCACGGTGGATTTCTTCTGGCCGATGGCGACGTAGATACAAACGACATCGCCGCCTTTTTGATTGATAATCGTATCGACGCAGATGGCGGTCTTGCCCGTTTGGCGGTCACCGATGATCAACTCACGCTGGCCGCGGCCAATCGGGATCATCGAATCGATGGCCTTCAGGCCCGTTTGCAGCGGTTGTTTGACGGGTTCGCGCTCGATCACACTCGGCGCGCGCGATTCGATCGGCCGAAGATTCTTCGTATTGATCGGACCCTTGCCGTCGATGGGTTGGCCAATGGCGTTGACCACGCGACCGAGCAACTCATCGCCCACGGGTACGGACAACGGGCGGCCGGTGCGCTTGACGAGGTCGCCTTCGGAGATTTCGGTGAAATCGCCGAGGATCATCACGCCGACCTGCTCTTTTTCGAGGTTCAGCGCCATGCCGAAGATGTTCTTGGGGAACTCCAACATTTCTTCGGCCATGCAGTTGGGCAGGCCCTTGACGCGGGCGATGCCGTCGCCGCAGTCGATGACTTCCCCGACTTCCTGAACGCTGACTTCGGATTTGTACTCCGAAACGCTGCGTTTCAGGACATCGGAAATCTGTTTCGGATCGAATGTGAGAGTGTCTGGCATGGTCTTCCTCGTTACTGCGCTAACCGCTCCTTGATCTGATTGAGCTTGCGGCGAAGGCTGCCGTCGATGATCTGCTCGCCGACCTTGATGATCGCCCCGCCGAGAATCGCGGGATCAACCTTCTGAAAGAGCTGCACGCTCTTGCCGGTGATGCGCGACAGTTCCGTCGCGACACGACCCAGGGTCGCGTCATCGAGCGGGATGGCCGTGGTGACCTCGCCGCTGACTTTTTCGGTGGCATTGGCGGCCTGGGCGCTGAATTCCTCGATGACATTCAGAACGCGGCCTGCGCGATCCTGGTCGCTCAACGTGATCAGCAGATTGAGCACGAGCGGGTGGACACGGCCCTGAAAGAGGTCGCTCAACGCCTTGCGCTTGCCTTCGTGCTGGATGTTGGGGTCCTTGAGAAACTCCAACAGGTCCGGGTTCTTCTTGAGCAATTCACGGAGGCGGAACAACTCCTCCTCGACGCGGCTGACGACGCCCTCGGGCTGCGCCATGTCGAAGAGGGCGCGGGCGTAACCACTATTGATAGGATCGTGCGGCATGGCGGAAAACTCGTTGCTCAGGCGCGTTGGATTTTGCTGAGGTCTTTGATCAGGCTGTCAACGAGCTGACGATGGGTGGCTTCGTTGAGTTCCTTTTCGATGACGCGCGAGGCGATCTGGACCGACAGCGCGGCCACCGTGTCCTTCATCTCCTGAATGCCCTTTTCCTTTTGGCGCTGAATCTCTTCCTGGGCGCGCTGGACGGCGGCCGAGGCTTCGGCATTGGACTTGTCGACGACCTCCTTGCGGACGCGTTCGCCGAGCTGGCGGGCTTCCTCGATGATCTTGCCGGCTTCGTTGCGGGCTTCGGCGAGCTGCTTCTGGTAGTCGTCCATCAGCTTCTTCGCATCGGCGCGCTGTTTTTCGGCGTCCTCGATGGATTTCTTGATCGCCTCCCCGCGGCGATCGAGCGCCTGGGCGATGGGTTTGAAGGCGAACTTCGCCAACAGCACGAGCAACACCACGAACGTGACCAGCGTCCAGATTTGCAGGCCCCAATCGGTGGGCGGAAGTTCGCTGCCTTTTCCTGGAGGAAGAGATGCTTCCTCCGCCCAGGCCACGGTGCCGCTGACGGCGACCAAGGTCGAGGTGGTGATGAGACCATTGATGATTCGATGGATTCTTTTCATGGACAGATTACTTCTTGGCGAGGAGGAGGAACGTGATCAGTAGGGCGTACAGCGCCTGCGCTTCGACGAGGGCGAAGCCGGTGTACATCATGCGGTTGATCAGCGGTGCGGCTTCAGGTTGGCGCGCAGCCGATTCGATGCTCTTGCCAAAGATGATGCCGATGCCCACGCCCGAACCCAACGTGCCGAGCCCGACGGCCAGACCCGCGCCCAGCCACGCGAGCGCCTGCGGGCTGATCATTTGTGCTGTTTGTGCTACGGTATTTGTGTCCATTCCATTTTCTCCGACAGTTTGTGTGATAGGTCTAGTGCGACTCTTCCAACGCCTCGCCCAGGTACAACGCCGTTAACAAAGCAAAAATGAAGGCCTGTATGAAGGCCACAAAAATCTCAAATGCTTCCATCACGATTGCCCCGATGAGAGGAGCAGGAAATAAAATTTTCATGAAAGCTCCCTGATGAAGCAGGTATGTCACGCCGATCAATTCTCCTGTTAAGAGGACAATGATGATCTGATGTCCGGCCATCATATTGGCGAACAAACGGATGGCGAGCGAAAAGGGCCGGGCAATGATCCCGATGAACTCAACAACCGGCATTAATGGAATTATAAACTTCAACCAGAAGGGCGCGCTCTTCGGAAAGAGCACACCCATGTAAAATTTTAGACCGTGCTCTTTGATGGCAACCGCTTGGACTATGACGAACACAAGAACCGCCATCGTAGCTGTGACGTTCAAATTGCCCGTGGCGGCATGGAAATAGCCGGGAATCGGAACCAGACCGATCAGGTTGCAAAAGAGGATGAAGAAGAACACGCTCGCGACAAACGGGAACCATCTCGTGCCATGGTGACCTAAGAATGGATCGGAAACATTCTGCTTTACGAATTCCAGTAACGACTCCGCCATGTTCGGAAAGCGTCCCTCGCCCGTCGGACGGAAGGCTCGTGCCGCACCCACCAGGAAAAGAAACGTCAACCCCGCCGCCAAGAACAGCATGACCACGAAGTTCGTAATGCTCAAGTTGATGCCGAACAATTGAATCGGCAGATGTACAAATATATGTTGCTCGCCCATGGGGACTCGCTCACTTTTTCGGGAAAATAAACTCCTTCAACTGACTCAAGAGCGGCGCAGTATAGGTAACGACCAAAGCGCCCGTCAACCAGTATTTGTTGGCGTCCGTGAACTCAAACGCCAGCCACCACGCCACGATTAAGAATACCAGTCGAGCCGCCGCTCCAGGAACCAGTGCGACCATTCCGCGCGGATGAGAAGACGCCGGCCGTTTTCGCAACGCACTCCGCTGCAATACAATATAAATCCCGCCGATGATGACACCGAAGATGATTCCCAAGATGGCTGGGCGGTCGAGTGTCACTTCGGGGGTTCCCCGCCATTACGGAATGCTCGATAGACGCTCATGAATCCGGCTGCCGAGCCCAGCATGAAAAAAATGACCAGAAACAGCGGGGACTTACCCGTCCGGCCATCCAACCACCAACCGATGCCCGCGCCGACAAATGTCGACGCCACCATCTGGGAGCCAACGCCCATGTAACTCCACGCACCACCCGGCTTTTTTTGGGGATCCGTCGCCATTCGATATGTGGAAACTATCACGGAGACGATACGGCAGGCAACCCTGTGGTTTTTCCAGAGGAGCGCGTTGCATTTGGGGCCGGTCGCGATTACAAATCGCGGAATAGAGAGATGATACATGCGCCGCGCTGTCATAGATATCGGGACCAACACGGTCAAACTGCTTGTTGCGGAAGTGCGGCAGGGACAGGTTGTTCCGATGGTTGCCAAAGATTGTACCACACGACTTGGCGAAGGAGTCGATGACAGCAAGAGGCTCCTGCCGTCGGCAATGGCGCGGACGGTGCGAGCCATTCAGGATTTTCTGGCCGAGGCGAAGGGGATGGGAGCGACGGATTGTGTGGCCGTGGCGACCAGCGCAGCGCGGGACGCCGCGAACCGCGACGAGTTTTTAGCCCAGGTACGCCAAGTGTGCGGGCTGGAGATGGAGCTGATTTCCGGAGACCGTGAGGCCGAGTTGATTTTTCTTGGCGTGTCCAGCGATCCGGAGTGGTCGGGAGCGCGGATTCTGGTCGCGGATGTCGGCGGTGGGAGCGCCGAGTTCATCCAAGGGGCGGGCGGGAAGATGGAGATTTTCCGGAGTTTGCCACTGGGGGCATTGCGGCTCACGGAGAAATTTGGCAAAGGACGATTTGCGGAACTGTGCGAGTATCTAACCCGGACATTGCGTGATGCGCTGGCAGGTTACGATGCGAGCGGATGCCGGATGATTGCCACGGGGGGAACGATGGTCACGCTGGCGCGAGTCGAAGGCGGCGCGGTCGATCACGCGACGATTTCGCGGGCGAAGTTGCAGGTGCTGGTGCGGAGGTTGGAGGCGATGCCGCTGGCCAAACGAAAAAAAGTCCCGGGGCTACCCCCAGAGCGGGCCGACATCATCGTCGCGGGCGGCGCGGTGTTGTTGACGGCGATGGAAGTGCTGAAGGCGAGCGAACTGACGGTCAGCGTTCGCAATCTGCGTTACGGGGCGCTGGTCTCTGATACGAAGTGATTGTTCCGAATCGATAAGATGCTTCAAATCTTGGATTGGCTCGTGGGAGAAGGATTGTGTCCGCTCATCAACACCGCGACCAGCAACCCGACAGCGGCACCGGCAAGGAGAGTTTTTAAATGTTGCACCACATAGAGCGTGCGGGGTGTGAGATTTGTCGAGCTGTACAGCAAAATAAACCCGAGTGCACTCCAGATAACGGAAAGGAGACCCGCAGCCGACATTAAACTCCATCGGGGAACATGGTTGGCATTGCCGTCACGTCTGGCCCTGATCGACTTAAACCAGAGAAAGAGACCCCCGGCCAAGCCGATGACGTAAAAGACTGCACGCGCTGTCTCATTCATAGCTCGATCTCTTTTCAAAACGAGAATAGTGCGGTGGAAACCACGGAACAAGCGGAAACGGGCGGACAAGGCTCGGAATGGCTTGAGCCAATGGCGGAAAGCTGATAGCTCAATGCGAGCCGACATGCAACCGACCCGTTCCAAACCGTGGCTGCCGTATGTGGTGCCGATGGGCATCTACATGGCGTTCCTGTGCGTGCAGTCGGATGCGAACCTGTTGTGGATGTATCCAGTAAAAACGCTGGCGGTGGTGGCGTCCTTGTTCTATTTCCGCAAACAGTATGTGGAGTTGCGGTCGCCGATGATTTGTGGAACGGCACCCACCCCCGGCCCCTCCGCAGGAGGGGAGTTGAAAGAAGGCGGAGCGGCCCCAACGACGGCAAGCGGGCCGCTCGCCCTACAATCGTGGCTTCTGGCGATTCTTGTGGGGGTGGTGGCGATTGTGATCTGGATCGGGATCGACCCGTTTTATCCGAAAATGGGCAAGGCGGGCGTGCCGTTTGACCCGACGACAATCCAGTCGGTGGCGCAACGGAATCTCTTTCTCGCGTTTCGCGTGTTTGGCGCGGTGATCGTGGTGCCGGTGATGGAAGAATTGTTCTGGCGGGCGTTTTTGATTCGGTATCTGGTGAACGAGAATTTCCAGAGCGTGGCGGTCGGGACATTCACGTGGATGTCGTTCGCGGTCACGGTGGCGCTGTTTGGCGGGGAACACTATCAATGGCTGGCGGGGCTGATCTGCGGGGCGATGTACAACTGGCTGTACTACCGGCGCAAGGACGTGTTCGCCTGCGTCGTGGCGCATGCGGTGAGCAACGCGGCGCTGGCGGCGTGGGTGCTGGCCCGGGGCGACTGGAAGTTTTGGTAGTCATGAGCGCTGACCGCAGCGACGACGATCTGGCGGGTTCTTCGCCGCGCATCCCGGTTCGCGTCGTCGCGTGGTCGCTGGCGCTGGTGTCGATCCTGTCGCTGTGGGTGTTTCGGTCCGTGCTGGCGAACGGGTTTGTCGACTGGGACGATCACATTTATCTCGGGGAGTTGGAGCGGATGGGGCGGTTTTCGTGGTCGTCGCTGCGGTGGATGTGGACGTCGCTGGAACCGTTCTATTTGCAGCCCATCGTGTGGATGACGCACCTGGCGGACTACCAAATCTGGCACTTGAACCCCGTCGGGCATCACGCGACGAACTGGATCCTGCACGGCGTGTACGTTGCGCTTGTCGGCACGCTGGTTTGGCTGCTGACCGGGAAGGTCAATGCTGCGTCACCGGTCAGGCATCACGAAAGCGGCTCGGCGGGAGTTGCGCCGGAGGCAAATACTCGGCGCGTCTCGTCGGACTCGGCTTCGCCCTCCCTTTCATCTTCCGATCAAGTGCGGGGTATGCGACCGAGGGAACGGTTGGCGATGAGCGTGGTGATCGCGCTGGTGTGCGGGATTCATCCGTTGCAGGTGGAATCGGTCGCGTGGGTCGCAGCGCGCAACGGGCTGCTGTGCTCGTTGTGGATGGTGGTGGCGTTGTGCGCGTACGTGCGGGCGAGCCGAGACGACGGCGGCCTGAATCCAGGCTGGCACTCGGCGCGGCGCTGGTGGTGGACAGCGGTGGCGCTGGATGCGGTCGCGCTCCTGACAAAACCGTTTGCGGTGAGTCTGCCGGTGTTGATGCTGGCGGTGGATTATTATCCACTGAGACGTCTTTCCCCTCACCTTGATCCTTTGCCGCCTCAGCACGACCGGCGGCGTCTCGTCGGACTCGGCTCCCCCCAAACAACGGGGGAGAGGAAACCATCCGTGATCAAGTGCTTCGCGATGCTGGTGGCGGAGAAATGGGCGGTGATCGCGCTGAGCGCCGCGGCGTCGGTCGGCGCGATCGGGGCACGCGTGCATCAGCAACTCGAAGGACTGTCGGAGAACACGCTGAACACGCGGCTGCTGGTGGCGGCGCGGGGTGTGGTGTTCTATTTATGGAAACTGGTTTGGCCGTCGTGGCTGTCGCCGTTTTATCCGTTGAGCGACAGCGTCAGCCTGCGAAGCGAGGAATTTCTGGTGCCGGTGTTGTTCTGCGTCGCGGTAACGATCGTGGCGGTGTGGGGGCGGAAGCGAATGCCGGTGCTGTTGGCGGCGTGGGGGAGTTACCTGGCGGTGCTGCTGCCCGTGTGCGGGTTGGTGCAGGTCGGAGCGCAAGCGGTGGCGGATCGGTATGCGTACCTGGCAATGGTGCCGGTGCTGCTGGCGCTGGGAAGTGCGATATTATGGATGTGGCGACGCGGGTCGGTGTTTGGCAAGGGGGCGTTCTGCGTCGCCTTGGGCGCGTGGATGATTTTCCTTGGGTTGCGGACGCGGGCTCAAATTGCCGTGTGGCATGATGACATTTCGCTGTGGAGCGCGGCGCTGGATCATTTCCCGGACGATCCACATTCGAACTACGATTTGGGCATGGCGCTGCTGAAGGCGCATCGGTTGGAGGAAGCGCGGGCGGCGGTCGAGCGGGCGGTAACACACTCCAATCCCCAAGCGATCCAGTTGCCGATGGCGCGCGGGGCGCTGGGCGTGATTTATCTCAAGACGCACGAGTACAACGAGGCGATCGCGCAATTGCAGCAGGCCATTGCGGCGGACGGAACATTGTGGGCGGCGCAATACAATCTGGCTTGCGCCTACGCGCGCACGGGCCGACTGGCGAACGCGTACGGCGTGCTGGAGGCGCTGTTGGCGAAGCAACCACAATACGCGGCGCTGGCGGCACGGGATGGCGAGTTAGCAGCGTTGCGCAACGATCCGGAGTACGGGGCGAGGTTTAGTGACCTCATCGGCGCGGCGAAGAATTGAGGGACGAGTGTTTGCGTGGGGACGGGTGCGGATTATACTGAGCATGGAGGTGCGACATGGGAGTGCCAGCAAGACTGATGGAGTTTCTCAACCAAAGCAAGGTTCGGTACGAGGTGTTGCACCATCCCGAGGCGTTCACGGCGCAGGAGTTGGCGGCGATCGAGCACGTGAAAGGACGGAGCCACGCGAAAGTGGTGATGATCAAGGCGGGCGGGGAGGTGCTGATGGCGGTGTTGCCGGCGGACGTGCGCATCGATTTGGAGAAACTGGAGAAGGTCACCGGGCGGAAGACGACGCTGGCCACGGAAGCGGATTTTCAGGCGCTGTTCCCCGATTGCGCGGTGGGCACGATGCCGCCGTTTGGCGGATTGTATGGCGTGGCGGGGTATATCGACGCAAGCCTGAGCGAGGCCGGGAAGATCGTGTTCGAGGCGGGCACGCACAGCGACGCGATCAAGATGCGGTACGGCGATTACGAGCGCCTGGCGAAACTGACGGTGGCGGATTTTGCGGTGAAGGCGTGTTGAAGGCAGGCAAGGATGACCAGATCGATGCGAATCGATGACGCTTCACATCAACGGACGGCGGGGTCGTCCCCGGCAGCGACAACCCGCCTGATGCACCGACCGTGGTTCCTGGCGTTGGTGTTGGTGGTCGTTACGTTCGTGGCGTACCAGCCGACATGGCACGCGGGCTTCATTTGGGATGACGACGATCATCTGACGGCCAATCCGGCGATGACAGCCCCGCATGGACTGCGGATGATCTGGTCGTCATTGACCTTCTCGAGGTACTACCCCTTGACGCTGACAACCTTCTGGTTCGGGCGGCGGCTTTGGGGACTCGATCCCCTGCCCTATCACCTCGTCAACATCGGGCTTCATGCGATCAATGGCATCCTCGTGTTTCTGATTTTGCGGCGGCTGCGCGTGCCGGGGGCGTGGTTGGCCGCCTGTCTGTGGGTACTGCACCCGGTCAACGTGGAATCGGTGGCATGGATCACCGAACTCAAGAACGTCCAATCCGGATTCTTCTTTTTTTTATCGCTGCTGTGCTTTCTCCGGTTCGACGCGGAGAGGAACCATCGCTGGTACGCGCTGGCGCTGGTCTGCGGGTTGGCCGCCATGCTGAGCAAGCCGTCGACGGTGGTGTTGCCGCTGGTTCTGCTGTTGTGCGTGTGGTGGGAGCATGGGGGCTGGCAGCGAGGGGACATCGCGCGCGCCACGCCGTTCTTCGGGTTGGCATGCGGAATGTCGGCGCTGACCATCCTGGAACAGCACGGGCAAGTGCTGAGGGCGGGCACGGGCGAGTGGAAGCTCGGGATGGCGGAACGATTTATCATCGCGGGGAAAGGAATCTGGTTCTATGCGATGAAGGCGCTGTGGCCCGTGGACTTGATGTTTGTCTATCCACGGTGGGAGGCGGACGCGAGATCGGCGCTGCTCTGGGCGCCACTGGCGGCTGTGGCAGTGGCGGGGGTGGTCCTCTGGAGGCTTCGGAGGCGGCCCTGGTGCCGGGCGGCATGGTTTGGATGCGGGTTCTTTATCGTCGCGCTGTTGCCCGTGCTGGGGTTCTTCGATGTGTATTACTTCCGGTACTCGTATGTCGCCGACCACTTTCAATACCTGGCGAGCCTCGGCATCATCGCGCTGGCCGTCGCGGCGGTTGGCGTTGTGGTGCGGCAACCGTCCGGGCAGGTCGCGGCGGGCGCGATCGCTATGACGGTACTGGGGGCGCTCAGTTGGCAGCATTGCCACGTGTTTTATGATGAGGAGACGTTGTGGCGCGACGTCATCGCCAGGAATCCCGGGTGCGCGATCGCGCATGGCAACCTCGCGACGGTATTGATTGGACGCGGCGACTACGCGGAGGCCCTCGATCAATGCCAGGAAGCCTTGCGACTCAAGCCGGATGACGCCTCGGCGCACGACAACTGGGGGAGCATCCTTCTCAAGACGGGGAAGCCCCAGGAGGCGATCAAGGAGTACGAGCGCGCGGTGCAAATCAAGCCCGATAGCGCCGAAGCGCAGTACAATTACGGCAACGCCCTGTTCCAAGTCGGGCGGGTGCCGGAGGCCATCGAGCACTACGAGTTGGCGGTGCGGATCAACCCGTACGTCGCCGCGGCGCAGTATAACCTGGGCAATGCGCTGCTGCATGTCGGCCGGGTGCCGGAGGCAATCGGGCATTACGAGCAGGCGGTGGAGTTTTCACCCGACGACGCCGAGGCACACAACAAGTTGGGGACGGCACTGGCGCTCGTCGGCCGGGTCCGGGAGGCGATCCCGGAATATGAACAGGCGTTGCGACTCCGGCCTGACAACCGCGAAGCGCCGAACAACCTGGCCTGGCTTCTGGCGACGGTGCCGCCGGGACAGGGCGGCGATCCGGGCCGGGCGGTGGCTGTTGCCCAACGGGCTTGTGAGCTGACCGAGCGACGCATGGCCGTTCCGCTCGACACGTTGGCGGTCGCGTACGCGGCGGCCGGTCGGTTTGAGGAAGCGATCCACACCGGCGAGGAATCCATGGCCCTCGCGCGCGCGGCCGGGCAAACGCAATTGGTCACCGATGTGAAGGCCCAGATCGATCTCTTCCGTGCCGGCCAGCCCTACCGCGGGCGGGCGGAGACCAAGTAGCGGCGCGGGGGACGGCAGTAGATGTTAGTGACACATATCATGGTCGATGCGGCGGGCGAGGTGGGCAGGCTGTTGTACGAAAGAGAAAGTGTACGAGTGGTGGGTAAACCTTGAGGATCAAAAGGCAGGGGCGGCGGGTGTCGTACGACAGAGACCCTTCGACAGGCTCAGGGTGACAACCGGGGTCGGCAGTACCCCCGGCCTTGATCCTTTGCGACCGGGGCGCAACCGTCTGAAGATGCGGTATGGGGACGGAGTTTCTTTGACTCGACGGGCACCGAGTTGACTATGTCGCGCCGACCAAGCCCCAAAACCAGGCATAACTGCCGAGCGCGTTGGCGTACGGTTCTTGTTCGCGCAGGCTCAACCTGGCTTCGGACAGGGCTTTTCGCACCACACCGCACCTGCTGGAAGACGGTTCCGCGTCGCTCAAGAAGGAACCCCGGTTCTCACGGATTATTTCCGCCACAAGAAGCCCCAGATCTTCGTCCTGGACGCTGTAAATCATCTCGCAGCATATGCGCATCGCGGCAATTCGGTTGGCCAGGATCGCCCCGTTGACAGCGCCGCTGAGGGCTTGCGCCTTGTGGCGATTTGAGCTGGCGCGGCGAAACACCTCGCGCATATTGGTCGCGACCGTATCCGCGTAGCTGGAAGTGGACACCGCGGCGGGGACGAACTCCGCGTATTCTTGCAAGAACAACTCCAGCCGGCTTTCCAGCGGCTCCTGCGCCACCACGAAGTAGAAACTTGCGGGCAACTCGCAGAGAATCCGGCTTTGTTCGCGCGCCGTCAGAACGGTCAGCGCATCCAGGAAATTCAGGACCTCCTCCGCGACATCGTTGTTTCCCGTATTAAGACGGTCGATGATCTGCGGCAGGAGTTGATGCGCGATTCCGCCGGCGCTTGTCCGACCGAGAGCCACGTCGCAGGCGATCATGGTTTGACGACCTTCCGCACAAGGCGTTGCGCCGACGGCAAGATAGTCGGTGCGATTCGCATGTTATCGTACTCGCTCATTGGAGGCCACCTTACGCAATGCGATTTGATTGTAATATAAGAGACGTGGCTTGATTTAGGCAACCGGTGATTTTCTACTTAAAGTATAACGGCCGGCAGGGTAGGCGGACGTCTTATCGCGTCTTCGGCGACGCCAGCAAGCAGTCGGACGGGATACACTTGTCCGCCATGATGCAGAAGAGCCGGCACGGCGGCACGCCGGTATAGTCCGAGAGCATCTCGAGATTATTGCCTGTGGGAAACCGCTTCCCCGATTCCCAGGAATTGATGGTGGCGATGGACAGGCCCAGGTCTTTGGCGATCTTCTTCAGCGGGACGTTGTTTTTCAAGCGCCAGTTGCGGAACGCGGTCGCAAAGCTGACGCGGATCGTACAATGGAGACTCGACCCTTGAGACACGCGACAGTTTACCTGACATTCGTGCCCAAGTAAAGGACTCAACCTTGGAAGCGGACGGAGCGGGGAGATTGGTGCCAAAGTGCATGAGTACCCAAGTGCCCCGGTGAAGGGGCCGCGGGAGATAAAGGTCGTGGAGCGAGTGAGCGGGAAGCGAAACTGACGGTGGCGGATTTTGCGGTGTAGGTGAGTTGAGGGGAAGCGGGGTGGAAGGCGGAATTCTACATGATTCAGACGAGGCTAGGTTGCTGAATAAGCGGCAAGCCTTGTGGCGCAAGCCCGCGAGGGTCACGGACCTGCCTGCAGCCGTGTGAGCGCGTTTTTTGCCGGGGTGAAGTCCGGTCGGAATTTCAGCGCCTGCTGGTAGTGCTCGATGGCCTCCGGAGTGCGCCCCAGTTTTTCCAAGGCGAGCCCCAAGTTATAGTGCGTGTCGACGTCATCGGGCTTGAGTCTCAGCGCCTGCTCCCAATGACTGATCGCCTCGGGTTCCCTCCCCGCTTGCGCCAAGGCGACCCCCAGATTGTAGTGTGCCTCGGCGTAATCGGGCTTGATCCGCAGGGCCTGCTCCAAATGCTCGATCGCTTCCGGTATTCTGCCCGCCTGCGCCAAGTCGATCCCCAAGTTGTTGTGCGCCTCGGCAAGATCGGGGCTGATCCGCAGCGCGTGCTCCAAATGCTCGATCGCTTCCGGCATCCTATGCGTCCGCGCCAAAGCGATCCCCAGATTGTAGTGGACTTCGGCGTAATCGGGCTTGATTCGCAGGGCCTGCTCGTAATGGGCGATGGCTTCCCCGGTGTTACCCGTTTGCGCCAAAGCGATCCCCAGATTGCAGTGCGCCTCGGCGAGATCGGGCTTACTCCGCAACGCCTGCTCGAAGTGTGTGATCGCCTCTGGCACCTTGCCCATCTTCATCAGGGCAAATCCAAAATCGAAATTCGCTGTGGCGGAATCGGGATTGATCTGTATCGCTTGCTCATCCTGCCTGATGGCCTCCGGAAGTCGGTCCAACTGACAGAGCACACGCCCCAATATCACATGCGCCTCGCACACTTGCGGCGCAATTTCGATGCCTCGTTGCGCGTATTCGAGCGTCTCGCTGGCCCTTCCTTGATCCAACAACTCCGTAGCCAGTTCCCGATTGGCCTCTGCCGAGTCCGGGAACTCCGCCAATGTGGCTCGCCGCATGGTTTCGTCGTTATGCCAGTCCGGTATCAGACGACGAGTGCCTGCGGCGAAGGCGCACAGTTCACACGCCAGCAGACCGACCAGCACGCCCCGGACCGCTGCTGTC
>Ga0326727_10008376_pt1 | contig 26297 bp, 24 predicted proteins | sample MB2enrmetagenome_FD_207643 | JGI IMG/M metagenome (GOLD analysis project Ga0326727, IMG submission 207643) | Lab enriched peat soil microbial communities from McLean, Ithaca, NY, United States - MB29MY | ecosystem: Environmental > Terrestrial > Soil > Wetlands > Peat | place: USA: New York...
TCACCGATGAGGATTTTTCCCTCGACTCGCACCGCCGCATCTTCCAGCGCATGACGGAGTTGATCAATGGCCAGAAGGCGGTGGACATCGTCACCCTGGCCAACGAGCTGGCGCGCTACAAGGAGATCGAATCCATCGGCGGCGTGGCCTACCTGGCCTCGCTCACCGAGGGTTTGCCGCGCCGCCCGGTCATCGAAGAGTACATCCGCATCGTCAAGGATAAGAGCCTGCTGCGCAAGCTGATGCTCATCTGCTCGACGGCCATCGCGCGGGCCGCCGACCAGGGCGAGTCCGCGCTCGGAGTCCTGGACGAGACCGAGGCCAAGCTGCTGGAAGTCAGCGAAAAGGGCCTCGCCCAGGGCTTTCAGTCGCTCGACCAGATTGTCAAAGACTCCTTCGGGACGATCGACAATTTATACAATCAAGGCCACCATAAGGTCACCGGGCTGGCTACGGGCTTTTACGAGTTGGACGACATGACCAGCGGCCTGCAAAAGGGCGAGCTGATCATCATTGCCGGCCGTCCATCGATGGGCAAAACGGCGCTGGCCATAAATATCGCGGAAAACGCGGCGGTCGGCAGCCATGCGATTGTAGCCATCTTCAGCCTGGAGATGAGCCGGGAGGCGCTCTTGCGGCGAATGTTGGCCAGCCAGGCCGCGGTTGATCAGCGAAAACTGCAAACGGGCAATATTTACAAGGAGGACCGCGCCAGGCTGCAAAAGGCGCTCGGCGACCTGATCGAGTCGAGAATTTTCATTGACGACACGGCGGGTATTTCGCTGGGCGAGATGCGGGCCAAGGCGCGGCGTCTCAGGCAAAACGCCGGGGGCCTGGACCTGATCGTGGTGGACTACCTGCAACTGATGTCGGCCACGGTGCCCTCGTCCGGCAAAAGAAACTATGAAAACCGCACCCAGGAGGTCTCCGCCATCTCCCGCGGCCTCAAAGCCCTGGCCAAGGAGCTGAATGTGCCGGTTGTGGCCCTCTCTCAGCTCTCTCGCGCCAGCGAGCGGCGCGGCGAGGACAAGCGCCCTTTTTTGAGCGACCTGCGCGAATCGGGCTCCATCGAGCAGGATGCCGACGTGGTGGCCTTTATTCACCGCGAGTTCAGCTACAGCCGCGACGAGAGTTTGAGCGAGGCCGATAAAGCCAAGTCGGAGATCATCGTGGCCAAGCAGCGCAACGGCCCGGTTGGCACGGTTGAGCTGTATTTTGTCTCGCGTTACACGCGCTTTGACAATCCTGACAAGACACATGAGGTATGAGGCTTTTCAGGGCTCGTTGAGAATCAACGCGATGCGCCCTACAATCAGCTCGCTGGGCGGCTCGCCGGGGTTCACTTCGAGCAGGTCCACGGGAAAGACGATGTTGTGCGGCCTGAGTATCAGCCGATTGGCCACAAAGTCCACATAGCGCAGTGTCAGGTGGGAGCCATGCCGCACGGCATATAAGTTGGGCCGGTTGGGGCGGTAGGGCATCAGCGAGTTGTAGTGCCGGTCGATCAGCGTGATGGCCTCCGGCAGCACCAGCGGCTCCATGGGCAGAGCGTCGGCCCCGGAAATGCGCACGGCGACAAACCGCTGCCAGGCGCGGCGCTGGTTCGTGACGCGCGCCCGCATCGACTGCAAGAGCCCGGTGGGAAGTTGCAGCATAGACTGTGCGGCAGAGGGCCGGATGAGGGGTTCGAAAAGGGCCGCCGCATGGCTGACGACCGGGACCGCGCTGCCCTCCCCGTCCGCCGGCAAGGCATCGCGCTGATAGACCGCGGGCAACAGATCGCCGGCCGTCATGTGCTGCGCCGTCAGAATTCGGTCCATCGCCTCCAGCGAGAGCTGCCGCCGATTGTGCAGAAAATTCGACAGATGCGATTGCCCGAACCCGGTCTGGCGCGCCAGCAGCGAGACACTCACCGTCCCCCGCTGTATCCGGCGCAACAGTTCCAGGCGGAGTCTCTCGTGCATCTGAGTAAAATTCATCTGTGGAAAATCCGCCACCAGCAATAGAGGAGGACAGCCTTCATTTCCTGCTGGAAAACCTAAAGGACTGATTGGCCTTCATTTTCGACGCTTTATGCGGGAATGAAAAGCGCGAATGCAGAAGACTTCGTAGAAAGATTGACGTAAAAGAACCAATTATCTAGATTTGCTTTACTTAATTCGGTATTGGCTTGTGGGAATCTTTTGAGAAACGATTCATTGCCGTCTGGCTGAAACGGGAGATATTTTGACCTTTCAGCGGCTAATGAACAATTGTCGGGCAATCATTTCTATTCCGGCTTTCTCTTCCACACCCCCAAACGCTTTGCAGAGGCGTCCAGGGACGGCCAACCACCGAAATTCCAGAATCTGCGCGCCATGAGCATGACAAAAAACGAGAGAATTCCGGCGGCTATCCCTCATCAGGGCGCAAGAACCCTGAGCAGCTGTATCCGGTACTTTCTGACCCGCGGTTACAAGACTTTAAGGCAAGGCCGCCGGGAGAAAACAAGAACATGGAGAATTGGTCATGGAATTGCGCGTGCATTTGAAAATTTGCGAAGGGTGCGGCTGTCTTTGGTACCGCGCCCAGACACAAGGGAGCGTGTACTGCAGGGAATGTGAAACAAAGCTGAAAGACTTTCCATCTCCGGAAAGTCGCAAACGGCGCGGACGGCCCGGGCGCAAGACGCTGGTCAGAGTCTGGGCGGTAGCTGAAGCTTCCGGAGGTGCCCAATGAGCGCCGCCCTTCAGTTGCCTGCAATTTGGGAAGAAGATAGTCCACAGCGAGCAGGGTATGAAGAGCGGAGGACGTGGAAACCAAGGCCGGCCGTGGCGCCGGCCGCAAAACCGGTTGTAAAAGCTCTGGCCGCGGGGCCGGTGGTCAGCCTGGGCTTCTACCGCAAGCATACCGAAAGCCTGTTGCGCCGTTACCTCTACGCATCCATGCAGGTGGGCAGGGCGCCCAATATCCTGGGCGATCCCATCGCCCGGGGATGGTGTTCCAGCCGTCCCATCCGCACCTTCGAGGACGCGGTCATCTTCGTCCTCGACGTGGAGAGATGCCTCAACCAGCTTGGTTCTCTTGATCGCATGATGCTCAGCCGCATTGTGCTTCAGGAGTACACCCAGGCGGAAGCAGCCACCCTGCTGGGGATGGGCGTTCGCACCATCTCCTACAAGTTTCCCGCGGCCCTGGATAAGCTGACGGAAAAACTGCTGGAAACCGGGCTGCTGGTGCTGCCGATCTGAGGCGAGAAACAATCAACCAGTGAAGGGGAGAGGCGTTTGAACACTCCCCTTCGCTGATTGCAACACGCTTCAGATGTGTGCTGTAGAGTTTCCCTGGATAATTGTGCGGCATAATATACGATTGAATCGAATATTATGCACGATACAATCGCATATTTTGCACGAAAGAAATACCGGCTGATGTCAACGATCGTCCGTTTCGTCCCCGTCCCGAATCCGAACCCTCCTAATAATGGGAAAATTCACATCACAAAAAACTCATTCCAAGCGTTTTCCCGTTGAGCGCTTGCCGGCCATCCGCCTAGCGTCGAGATGAAGGCGATTCCGAAACCCCTATGACGAAGCAGACAAACGAGGCGAGTCTTCCCAGAGAGCTGACCGGCCATCTGACCGAGGTGGCTCTCGGTTGCCAGCGCATGCTGGAGGAGAACCCGTGCCATTCGCAGGCCCTGGTGGGCATCACTCTGGTGGCGCTGGCCAGCGGTCAATCCGAGGCCGCGGTCAAGATGGCCAGGGCCGCCGTGGCCGCCGCGCCGCGCATGGTCGCCGCCTGGGTTGCGCTGGGCCAGTCGCTGAAGGCCGCGGACCGGAACGATGAGGCGGAACGCGCCTACATTCACGCCATCAGCCTGGATGGCATGAACGCGCTGGCTCGCATGGGCATGGGTGAGCTGATGCTGGCCACCGGACGCTCTCTGGATGCAATCCGGGAGTTTGAGTTGGCCCTCCAGCGTCAGCCGTCGCTGGCCGCGGTACACATGGGCCTGGGCAATGCGCTGGCCAGCCTGGGACGCAACGAAGAGGCTCTCGCCCGCTATGAACAGGCGATGGCGATCTGTCCGCGGCTGCCCGAGGCTGAGTTTGCCGCCGGCTTTGTTCTGGCGCGCACGGGGAATCCCGAGGATGCTGAACTCCGTTATCGCCGCGCTCTCACCCTGCGCCCGGACTTTGCCGCCGCCTGGGTCAACCTGGGCAGCCTGCTGCGCGAGCAGGGACGCGAGGTCTACGCCGAGGCCGCCCTGCTGCGGGCCGTCGAGCTGCGCCCGGACATGATCTCCGGCTGGGTCAACCTGGCGATTCTGGAGCGGGAGCGCCGACGCCCCGACAAGGCTGAAAACTATCTGCGCAAGGCCTTTGCCCTCAACCCGGAGCAGGTGGAGACGCTGGTGGCCTGGTGCCAGTTCCGCGCTGCCGAACGCGACCTGGCCGGCGCCTGGCAATGGCTGCGCTGGGCTCTGTCCCGTGAGCCGGACAACGCAGAGGCTGTCAACATGCATGGCATCCTGCTCCACCAGGAAGGCCGCTTCGAGGAGGCAATCGCCGTCTTCGAACGAGCCGAGACGCTGGGAAACCGCGCCGCCGCCTCCAACCGCGGAAATTCCTTGCTGGACCTGGGGCGAATGGACGAGGCCTTGCGAGCGCAGGAGCTGGCCGTCGAGCGCGACCCCGCCAGCGCAGGCGCGCTCTACAATCTTTCACTGACTCGATTGCGGCTGGGCGACTGGCGGCAAGGCTGGCCGGCCTACGAGGCCCGCTGGCGCTTCCGCGAGGTTCATCGCAGGCCTAGGGTCTTTTCTCAACCCCGCTGGCAGGGCGAGGCCCTCGATGGACGCCGGATTCTGCTCCACGCCGAGCAGGGGCTGGGCGACACCATCCAGTTCTGCCGCTATGTTTCCATGGTCGAGGCCCATGGCGGAGTGGTCATCCTGATGGTGCAATCGCCGGTCGAGCGGCTCATGGCCTCGCTGTCTTCGGCTCACGCCGGTCAGGCGCAGACGGCTCTGCTGGGCAGTAAGCCGCCGGAGTTCGATGTCGAGTGCCCGCTCCTCAGCCTTCCAGCCGTCTTCGCAACCACTGTCGAGACGGTTCCCTGGCCGGGCGCTTACCTTTTTGCCGATCCGGAGTTGGTCGCCGAAAAGCGGGTTTTGTTTCCGCGGATATTTGACTCGCCGAGCGCGCAGCAACGCGTCGGCCTTTGCTGGGCAGGCAATCCCCGCTACAAGGCCGACCATCTGCGCTCCTTCAAGCTGGACACGCTGTTGCCCCTGTTGAGAGTTCCCGGCATCACCTGGATCTCTTTGCAGAAAGGGGCGGCTGCGGAACAATTGTCGACCCTGCCCGGCGACGTTTCTGTCCTAGATGGCTCCAGCCGCGACTGCGACCTGGCCGAAACCGCCGCGTTCATCGCCACACTCGACCTGGTCATCACTACCGACACCTCAATCGCCCACCTGGCCGGCGCAATGGCCAAGCCGGTATGGATTCTGCTGCCCTACCTCTCCGATTGGCGTTGGATGCAGCAGACGGAAACCACCCCCTGGTACCCCACCGCCTGCCTCTTCCGCCAGAGCGCCCCCGGAGACTGGAGCGAGGTTATCGACCGCGTAATCAAGCAGTTGAGCGAATTTTGCGCGGCACAATCAAGGCCGCTGCAACCGAGTCAGCCCGACAAATCCACGATGAACGAATCCCAGCCTTCCCGGCTCATCCCCGTATAACGCTCACATAGCCCCAAAAATAATTGAAAAGAGTTCTTGACATTCAATACTCTATGTTATAGAGTACTCCTTATTGAGGATTGCTCTGGAATTCACAACATCCTCTAAGGAGATTAACGATGACCACAAATACAGAAGAGTTGGAACTGAAAGACAGACTCAACCTGATCGAGAGCATGATCGCCGAGGGCCGGCGCACCACCGAAAACTATGGCTGGACCTTCGTCCTCTGGGGCGTGGCCTACTATGTCGCCATCGCCTGGAGCGCCATGAGCCGCTACTACCTGATCTGGCCCATCACCATGACCGTCGCCGGAGTGCTGACGGCGATTTTCTGCATGCGCAAGAGTTGCAGCCGTCCGGCGACTACCATCGGCCGCGCCATCGGCGCCCTCTGGTTTAGCGCGGGAGCTTCGATGTTCATCGTGCTGTTCTCCCTGGGATTCAGCTACAGGATGGACCTGCACGTCTTTGTTGCAGTGATTTGCGGGATGCTCGGTTCAGTCAACGCAGCCTCCAGCATTATCCTTAGATGGAAGCTGCAGTTTGCCTGCGCGGTAGTCTGGTGGGCGACTACGGTCTATGCATGCTTCGGTAATGGCCACTATCTGATGACCGTTTTTCTGGCCGCCATCTTCCTCTGCCAGATCGTCTTCGGAATCTACCTGATGATTCGCGAAGCTCGTGCGCGCCGTCAGGGGGCCAGCCATGCCTGAGCTGCCGGAGCTGAATCCTGTGATTCACGGGAAGCTGCGCCTGGCCCTGCTCTCGCTGCTGGTTGGCGTTGAAGAGGCGGAGTTTACCTGGCTGCGCTCCAAGACCGGCTCGACGGACGGCAACCTGGGCGCGCAACTCGCTAAGCTGGAAGAAGCCGGCTACGTCGCAGTCGAAAAAAAGTTTGTCCAGCGCAAGCCGCAGACCCTCTACCGCATAACTGAAGCCGGCCGCGCGGCATTAACCGAGTACGTGCAAGCTCTGAAGCAAATGCTGGGGGGCGCCATCGGCTAGGCAAGAGCCTTCACCCTTCGGGATGAAGGCTCTCCCGCACCCGCTCCATGATCCCCAGGTAGTAGGCCAGATTGTGGATGGTGTTCAGCATTCCGGCGAGCGCCTCGCCGGCCTGCATCAGGTGGCGCAGATAGGCCCGCGTATAGCGCCGGCAGACCATGCAGCCGCAGGCCGGGTCGGGTGGGCCTTGGTCTTCGGCATATTGTTTGCCTTTGATGTTCAGCCGTCCCTCGCTGGTAAACAGCAGCCCATGGCGCGCCGCGCGGGTGGGCAGCACGCAGTCCATCATGTCCACGCCCATGCGCGCATACTGCTCAATCTCGTCCGGATAGCCGACGCCCATCACGTAGCGGGGCTTATCCGCGGGCAGCAGCGGCAACACCTCGGCAATCATCTCCAGAGTCAGCTCGCGCGGCTCGCCCACGCTCAAGCCCCCGATGGCGTAGCCGTCAAAGTTCATCTCGATGAGCCGCTCCGCGCTTTCACGGCGCAGGTCGCGATACATTCCGCCCTGGACAATTCCAAAAAGGCTCTGCGTCCGTCCGCCGAACTCCTCCCGCCACGCCACCTCGTCGCGGTGCGCGCGAAAGTGCTCCAGAGACCTCCGCGCCCAGGCCAACGTGAGCCGCAGGCTCTCTTCCGCGCGGCTGCGCTCGGCCGGATATTCGGTGCACTCGTCGAAGGCCATGCAGATGTCCGCGCCCAGAGCGATTTGCACATCCATGGAATGTTCCGGAGTAAAAAAGTGGCTGCTGCCGTCCAGATGCGAGCGGAAACTGACGCCATCTTCCGTGACCTTGCGCAGCCCGCTCAGGCTGAAAACCTGAAATCCGCCCGAGTCGGTCAGCAATGCCCGCGGCCAACTGATGAAGCGGTGCAAGCCGCCCATCCGCCGAATCGCCTCGTGGCCGGGACGCAGATAAAGATGATAAGTATTGCCCAGAATGATCTCCACGCCCAGCGACTCGAGCACGTCCTGCGAGACAGCCTTCACCGTCCCTTGTGTGCCCACCGGCATGAAGACCGGCATTTCGACGGTGCGATGAGGCAGATCGATCCGCCCCCGCCGTCCGCCGGATGCGGTTGTCGCCAGTACGTTGAATTCGAGGCTCACCAGACGATTCTACCGGGCGTCCCACACATCGCATCGAAACCTGGCCACCGTGCCGAAAACGTCTTTCGAACCCTTGAGCAAGCTGGCCAGCAACTGTGTCACACTCACTTCGCTTCCGGGCATATGGACCTGTGCCGCAATCTCGCAGAGCGGCACCAGCACAAACGCCCGCTCCGCCAGCCGGGGATGCGGAATTCTCAGGTCCGGCTCGGTGATTACAAGGTCGCCGAAAAGCAGAATGTCCAGGTCCAGCGTCCTCGGCCCGTTCACGACTCCCGCCGCCCGGTCGCGGCCAAACTCTTTTTCAATCGCCAGCAAGCCATCGAGCAGCTCACGCGGGGCCAGCTCAGTTTCCAGCGCCACCACCGCGTTCACAAATCGCGGCTGCGCGGCAAAGCCGACCGGCTCCGTGTTATAGAGCGACGACCGGCGCGTCACCCTCCCCAGCGATTCGAGGCGCAGCGCCGCTGCCGCCAGAGTCGACTCCGGCGCGCCCGCCCTGCTGGCCAGGTTCCCGCCCATGCCGATGTAGGCCGTCAGCATATACTTCAGGGTATCGCGAAAACCAATGCTTTTTGTGCCGAATCAGAAGCAAAATGAGACGCCAAGCCTCAATCTGCTAGCATCCTCTATGGAGAAACATCATCATGGATGCACAACCCAACATGAGCCTCGGCGCGCGGCGCAATGAAGATATCGCCCTCGACCTGCTCAAGTTTGTCTCCGTTACGGCGGGCGTTGGCCGGCCCGCGGCGCCTTCCACCGGCTTCAGCGGCGCCGCCGGGCCCAAGCCCGAGGAACACGTGAATCAGTTGCTTGAACTTTACAGCCGCTGCCTGAAAGCCGTCGAAGGCCAGGGGACGGAGCAGGGGAAGCCCGGCAAAGCGCCGGAGCAGACCGTAAGAACTCCGCAGGGATGGACGCCCCAACAATGAGTCAAGCCCCTCTGCGCGTTGCCGTTGCCGGGGCCGGAGCCTTTGGCAAAAATCACCTGCGCGTCTACCGCGAGCTGGAAGCGGCTGGCCAAGACTCCGCGGGACTGCCCGTCGCTCTGGTTGCGGCCGTTGAGCCGGATGCGGCACGCGCCGCCGAGACCGCTGCAAAATACGCGATTCCCATCTTCGCCACCGTGAACGAGCTGCTGGCCGCCGATCTTCATCTCGACGCGGCCAGCGTCGCCGTCCCTACCGTGCAGCACCATGCGGTAGCTTCGGCCCTGCTCGATGCGGGACTGGACCTGCTGGTTGAAAAGCCCCTCGCTACAAACCTCGCCGAAGCCGACGATCTGATTGCGCGAGCAGACAAAGGCCAGCGCATCCTGCAACCCGGCCACCTGGAGCGCTTCAACCCGGCAATCCTCACCGTGCAGCCGCAACTGCGCCGCCCCATGTTCTTCGAGGCGCACCGGCTCTCCATTTTCACGCCGCGCGCGCTGGATGTGGACGTAGTGCTGGACCTGATGATTCACGACCTGGACATCGTGCTCGCCTTTGCCGCATCTCCGGTGCGCGAGGTGCGCGCCGTGGGCCTGCCGATTCTCTCGCCCAAGGTGGACATCAGTAACGTCCGCGTCGAGTTCGAGTCGGGCTGCGTGGCCAACTTCACCGCCTCCAGAGTCTCCACGGAACGAGTCCGCAAGCTGCGCTTTTTCGAACCTCGTCAGTACGTTTCCATCGACTACGCCCGCCAGGATCTGTTGATTATCAAGATGGATGAGGACGCGGGCAAGACTTCACCGGCTGAATGGATCGCGTCGCTACCGCCGCAAGTTGCCAGCCTTCTCCCGCCGGGCATCGCCGAGGGAATCGCATCGGGAAAGATCGATCTCGCAAAGATCGATCCGGCCGTGATTGCCCAGTTTGCCGCCATGGCTAAGATCGATCCGGCCCTGATTGAGCAGTTGACTGGCCCTGCGGAATCGAAGAGAGGGCTGAGTTTTTCCAAACCTCCGGTCACGCCCGGAGAGCCGCTGCGGCTGGAGATTGTTTCTTTTCTTGAATCAGTGCGAACTCGGCAGCAGCCGCGGGTAACCGCGCGACAAGGCCGCGAGGCGCTGGCTTTAGCTTTGGAGATTCAGGCCGCCATGGCCGCTCATGCGCAGCGCGCCGGGCTTGAAAATTTCTTCAAACCCGGCGCCTAGAACGAGACCAGATATAAGCTTCAGGCAATTCCCAGCACCCGGTTCAAGAAGCCCACAATGTACTTCCACACCAGGTAATAGACTGCCAACGCGGCCAGGAAGCACGGCGCGATCAGCGTATAGGGCACTTCGCAAGCATTGAACCAGGTAGCGCCATGAGCGCTCAGCACCAGCACTCCCAGGCAATGGGCAGTGGTTGCTCCCAAAGGCATCAGCACAAGAGGCAGCATCGCTCCGTGCACTCCGATGGGAAGACGAGTGCACTCATGCGACCCAAGCCAAAGCATATTCCACAGTCCGAAGAAAAAGGGCACCACGGCCATGGGAAAGATCATGGCTTGTTCGATGGGGACCGGCGTCCTGAGCACGATCCGCACCACTATAAATGCGGTTAGCATGAGCGGCAGAACCAGCGTGGGCACAAAAATCCCCGCCAGATAAGCGCGAAGATAGGGATGGGTGTTCATAGCTTCCTCCTTGTTTCGTGTTTGTTGGCGGGCGCGTGCGCTCGCGGGTTCTAGAGGTAGTAAAGAAACAATGGGACAGACGCCGGAAAGAGTACGGCGAGGGCCACCAGTCCGGCCAGCAGCGCCCCGTCAAACCAGGCCCAGCCGGAGAGCGTCGGCGTGGCATCCCTCGCATCCATCCGCCGCAGCACGTCGGGCCACAAATCGCGTTCCGGTCCGGCATCGCTTTTCACTGGCGGCAGCGATTGCCGCAAGAGCTTCTTCATGCGTTCCCGATCAAGTTCATTCATGGCGTGATTCCTTGTTCTTCCAGGTCTTTTCTCAGCAAGCGCAGCGCGCGGAAGACGCGCAGCTTGACGGCCGCAACCGAGATTTCCAACGCTTCGGCCACTTCTCTGTGCGGCAACTCCTCAACCACCGCCAGCGTAGCCGCAATCCGCAACTTTGGCGGCAGCCGCCCAAAAGCCAGCGCGGTCTTACGGCGAATCTCCGCCGTCACCGCCGGATCAGCCTTCACCGGCGCCGCAACTTCGCCGCACTCTTCCATGGACAGCTCGTTCGCTGTCCTTTTCGTCCGCAGCCAGTCGAGCGCCGCGCGGGTGGCGATGCGCCGCGCCCAGCCCTCGAAGCCCCGCGATGGGTCAAAACGGTCGCGAGCCCGGTGGATGCGCCAGAAGCTCTCCACCGTCAACTCCTCGGCCGCCGCCGGGTTGCGGACGATGCGCAGAATCCAGCCGTGGACCGCGCGCTGATGCCGGCGAAAGAGCGCTTCGAAAGCGTCCACATCCCCTTGGCGAAACTGGTTCAGGACGTCGCTCGCTCCGTTCTGCATCCGTCCTTCCCCCTTCTACTTAACCTTACGACCCCGGCATGAATAAGGTTACATACATTCGGCCTGAAGCCGTCGCACCAAACGAAAAGCCAGCCAGAATTTCATCCCCAGCAGATAACTTGGACGAGACCGATGCGCCTATACTGATCTCTGATCTCTGTTCACTGAAAGAGGATTGCGATGAAGACCCTTGAATTCCGAAGGTTAGCGGCGGCGTTGGCGTTGAGCGCGGCGGCATATCTGGCCGGGGCGCAGGACGCCAAGCCTGCCTACCTTGACCCCAGCCTGCCCGCCGAGCAGCGAGCCGCTGATCTGGTAGGCCGCATGACGCTCCCGGAGAAGGCCACCCAGCTGGTGAACCAGGCGCGGGCCATTCCGCGGCTCAATATTCCCGCCTACGACTGGTGGAGCGAGGCGCTGCACGGTGTGATGCGGGATTATGACAGCCAGACAGCGACGGGAACCACCGAGTTCCCTGAGCCCATCGGCCTGGGGGCTACCTTCGATGCGCCGGCTATTCACCAGATGGCCGTGGTCATCGGCATCGAGGGGCGCATCAAGCACGCGCAGGCGGTGCGCGCCGGCCACAGCGACATCTTCGAGGGACTCGACTTCTGGGCGCCCAACATCAACATCTTCCGCGATCCCCGCTGGGGACGCGGCCAGGAGACCTACGGCGAAGATCCCTTCCTCACCGCGCGCATGGGCGTAGCTTTTGTCACCGGAATGCAGGGCGACGATCCGCATTACTACCGCGTCATCTCCACGCCCAAGCACTTTGCCGTACACAGCGGCCCGGAGCCCACCCGCCATACCGCCGACGTAACGGTGAGCAAGCACGACGAGCTGGACACCTATCTGCCTGCCTTCCGCGCCACAGTCATCGAGGCCAAAGCCGGCTCCGTGATGTGCGCCTACAACAGCATCAACGGTCAGCCTGCCTGCGCCAACGAATTCCTCCTTCAGGACCAGCTTCGCGGCAAATGGGGCTTCAAGGGCTACGTCGTCTCCGATTGCGGAGCGGTAATCAATATCTTCGATGGCCACCACTTCAAGCCCACCCAGGCCGAAGCATCGGCCATCAGCCTCGAACGCGGCATGGACAACGAGTGTGTGGACGGCACCAGCAAGGTAAGCGACGACCACGACTACAAGCCCTATCTCGATGCCGTCAGGCAGGGCTTTCTCAGGGAGAGCGAGATCGACGTGGCTCTCACGCGCCTCTTCACGGCGCGCATGAAGTTGGGAATGTTCGATCCGCCGGAGATGGTGCCTTACTCCAAAATCGACGAAAAGCTATTGGACAGCGCCCAGCATCGCGCGCTGGCCCGCAAAATTGCGGATGAGTCGATGGTGCTGCTGAAAAATGACGGCGTGCTGCCGCTGCGCGCATCGGGAATCAAGATCGCCGTCGTCGGTCCGCTGGCCGATCAGGTGAAGGTCTTGCTGGGCAACTACAACGGCATTCCCTCGCACACCGTCTCCGTGCTCGAAGGCCTGCGCGCGGAGTTTCCCAACGCCACCATAAATTTTGTGCCGGGCACGCAGTTTCTGCGCAAGGATGTATCGCCGGTGCCTGCCGCAGTGCTGACTGCGGCAGGCAAGCCCGGCGCAAAGGCCAGTTACTCCCATCTCGGTTCGACGGCGGAGCAGAAGTTGCGGCCTGCGCCGCTGGCCACGCGCATCGAGCCGGTCATCGATCTCGCTGCCGCGACGCTGCCCGCCGAGGTTGTTGGAGTGACTCCGATTGCTGTTCGCTGGGAGGCAACGCTGACGCCGCGGGAGAGCGGCGAATACAATCTGGGAATTCAGGGCACCGGGTTCTTCCGCCTCACGCTCGATGGCAAGGAGATAGCCCACGCCAACCATGATGGCGGAGTGGAGCCCAGGCTCAGCCGCGTGCATTTGGAGAAAGGCAAGCCCTGCCAGTTGCTGCTGGTCTATCGCCAGGGACACGACAATGCCCCGGCGGTGCGGCTGCTCTGGTCCAAGGTTGACCTCGCGCCCGATCCGGCGGCTGTGGCCGCGGCCCGCGATGCCGATGTGGTCGTTGCCGTGGTCGGCATCACCAGCGAGCTGGAAGGCGAAGAGATGCAGGTGAATGAAGAAGGCTTTAAGGGAGGAGACCGCACCAGCATCGACCTGCCCAAACCCGAGCAGGCGCTTCTTGAAGCCGTGGCCGCCGCCGGCAAGCCGCTGGTTGTGGTGCTCACCAACGGCAGCGCGCTCGGCGTCAACTGGGCCGCGGCTCACGCCAACGCCATCCTCGAAGCGTGGTATCCCGGCGAAGAAGGCGGCGCGGCCGTGGCTGAAACCCTCTCTGGCCGCAACAACCCCGCGGGCCGCCTGCCCGTCACCTTCTATAAGGATGTAACTCAGTTGCCGCCTTTCGAGAATTACGCGATGAAGGGCCGCACTTATCGCTACTTCGAGGGCGCGCCGCTCTATCCCTTCGGATACGGCTTGAGTTATACGACCTTCAGTTACAGCGATCTTTTCATCCCTAACAATCCGGTAACTGCGGGCAACCCATTAGTCGCCGAAGTTACTGTAACTAACACCGGCCACCGCGCAGGCGATGAGGTAGTTCAGCTCTATCTCAATTTCCCCAAAGTACCCGGCGCGCCGCTCAGGGCATTGCGCGGCTTTCAGCGGGTTCACCTGGAAGCCGGCGCTTCGCAACGTTTGCGCTTCGAGCTGCAACCGCGCGACCTGAGCATGGTCACTGAAGACGGCGTCCCTATCGTCGCCGAGGGCGAGTACACAATTTCAATCGGCGGCGGTCAGCCGAAGACCGGCGTACTGGTGCTCGCGCAGACCTTCACCATAACGGGCAAACTGGTGCTGCCGGAGTAACTCGCGCCGGAGGGAGGCGGGGGTTTTACAGGCTGCGGAAAAACTCGTTCGGAGATGCATGAAGCGTCAAGGCACGACTTTACAGCTTGCGGAAAAAATCATTTGGAGATGCGATAAGCGTCAGGGCATGACTTCAGTCGTGCCGTAAGCGTAACAAAATAAGTGTTGGGCTTTAGCCCCTGCGTTCTGCTTTTCGTGTGAATCGCTTGAAAAAGGCCTTTTCCCGCAGCCTGTTTAACCCCCGCATAAAACCAAAAGAATAAACGCGGGCTTTAGCCCCGGAGGATTACAACCGCATCCACAGCCGTGGATGCGCCCCATGCTTATTGCCCGGGAACACTTTCCCTGACTCCGGTGTCTATCTAAGTACAGTGGTTCCGATTGGGATATGCGGAGTGCCTAAAGCCCCGCTCCCCGCGCTGAACTAGCGCGCCGGGCGGGTGAGTCCGCTCGTGTCTGAACATGGCCTCCAAATTCCAGCCGGAATGGCTGAATTTGTTCTTGAGGGAGGCAGGCCATGTTTGAAGACTCAACCTTCGAATCCGCATGCAGAATCCACACCCGCAGCCGCCAATGGATGGTCGCGACTTTCGCCTTCAACACCTCTATCCTGCTGGCGTTTGTCGTGATTCCGCTTGTCTGCCCCCCGTCGCTGCCGCGACAGTTTAACGCCTTCCTGATGGAAGCGTTTGTGCCGCCCAAGCCCCAGCCGCCGCAGCAACCCGTGCAGACAGCCCGGCCGGTATCCGTGCAGACGACCGATCCATTTCAGGCGCCGCGTACGATTCCGCCGATCATCGTCATCCCAGTTGTACCCGATCCGCCGGTCATTCCCAACTCTTCTGGTTGGGCGAGCTCCCCGGATCTCAACCGCGACCTGTTTAGCAGTCACGCGAGCGCGCCTGCCGTCCGTCCCGACGTGCAGACCCGGCTGCGCGTCTCTTCCGGAACTGAAGAAGGGCTGCTGATCGATCAAAGGCTGCCGGTCTATCCCGCCATTGCACGGGCTGCCGGAATCGGCGGCACGGTGATGCTCGCGGCTATCATCTCCAAAGCCGGAACCATTGAGAACCTTCGCGTTATCAGCGGACCGGTGATGTTGCAGCAGGCTGCGCTTGATGCCGTGCGGACCTGGCGCTACCGCCCCTATCTGCTCGACGGCCAGCCAGTCGAGGTGGAGACCACGGTGAGCGTGATCTTCTCCCTGCAGCGGTAAGGGGCGATACCAGATGCTGCAACCTAATACTTTTTCGCAAAGATGGGCGCTCCAGCATTGAGCCTGGGACGCCCATCTTGTTGAACATTAGTGGACTGTAATTCTTTCGCCGCTCACTTCTTCAGCGGCTTGCGCGCAAAGTAAAACAGCGAGCCCGCCAGCGCCGCAAAGGCAATCACCGAGACGGCGGGGTTGTCCGTGAGATGGAAGTGGATCGGGCTCAACGGATTGTCCGGATGAACCGTCATCGCGTAGCCCTTGAGCGCCACGCCTATCAGTCCTGCAATTCCACCCGCCGCGATGAGTCCGGAAGCAAACAGTGAACCAGGAGAGACGTCGCCCTCCGCATCCACATCGCGTCCCGCCTTCTTCACCGCCGCGTCGACCATCCAGCGCATGACGCCACCGACAAAGATGGCCAGCGTGGTTCCAATCGACAGATAGGCTCCCACAGCGAAGGCCAGCGAGCGAATGCCCAGCAGCTCGACGGTAAAGACGATAGAAACGCCCAGCAGCACCAGTCCCCAGGGCAGCTTTCGGCTAAGAATTCCGCTGATGACGGTGGCCATCAACCGGGCCTGAGGCGCGGCAATCTTCTCGCTGCCGATGCCCGGAATCCACTGCACCTCGATGCGCTTGGAGGCGGGCGAGTAAAGGTACTTGCCGTCAGCCAGCTCGCTGGAGCCGAGCGCATTCAGCACAATGTATTCACTCTTGGCGTGCATCGTGGTCTTTTTGTCCGCGCCTATGACGGGAATCAGGTCATTCAGTCCTTCGGGATTCGACTGTACCGCGACGCCGGAGTGGGAAGCGGAGAGATCCCAGGCCTGCGGCGCCGCATGGAACTCCGTGAACACGATGTTCATCCTCTGGAGGGTATAGCCGACGGCGAAAGTTGAGACCACGATGCCAATGAGGAAGGCGTAGCGCTGCTTCCGCGGCGTGGCTCCGACAAGAAAGCCTGTCTTGAGATCCTGCGACGTGTCGCCGGCCTCGCATGAGGCGATGCAGACTACGCCGCCAATCGTGATCGCCAGTGCCCCGAAGGCCGGCGCGGTCCAGCCCGCAACCAGGAAGATCGCACTGGTGGCCATCAACGTGGCGATGGTCATGCCGCTGACGGGGTTGGCCGAGCTGCCGATAAGCCCCACAATCCGCGAGCTCACAGTGACAAAAAGGAATCCAAAAAAGACGATGAGCAGCGAGGCCGCCAGATTTTCAATGACTCCCAGCTGCGCTCCCGGCACCGGCTTGAAGTAGAGAAAGAAAAACATCAGCACCACCAGCAGCGCCGAGCCAATCACTGCCGTGCCCATGGAAAAATCATCCTCCGTGCGCAGCGGCTTGGCGGCCGTTGCCTCCGCGCCCTTGCGCATATTCTTGAAGCCGGCGCTGAGCGCGCTGAAGATCGTGGGCAAGGTCTTGATGAGAGTAATCAGGCCGGCCGCGGCCACTGCGCCCGCGCCCATGGGCCGGATGTAGGTAATCCACAGGTCGCTCGGTCCCATCTGCGCGATGGGCACGGTGCCGGGATAAACAGGACCGGGCAGCGCCTTGCCGAAGAAGTAAATCAACGGCATCAGCACCAGCCATGAAAGCACGCCGCCGGCAAACATTACGCCTGCCGTGCGCGGCCCGATGATGTAGCCCACGCCCAGGTACTCGCTGGTTGCGTCGGCCTTGATGGATGCGCCTTTCAGCACATGCTGCGGGCCGAAGTCGGGCCGGAATTCAGGCGTTCCGGGCCACATGCCGAAGAGGTTCTCATTTTGGAAGAAGGCGTAGAGCGCGCCCAGGCCCAGGCCAAAGAAGACGCGGCTGGCAAACGAGCCGCCCTTCTCGCCGGCAATCAAAACATCGGCGCAGGCCGTGCCCTCGGGAAATTTCAGGTTTTCGTGCTCGTCCACGATCAACGGCTTGCGCAGCGGCACCATGAACAGCACGCCCAGAAAGCCGCCAATCAAAGCCAGCATGAAGATGCGGAAGTATTCCAAGTCGAAACCCAGAAAGATAAGCGCGGGCAGCGTGAAGATGACCCCCGCGGCGATGGACTGCCCGGCGTTGCCCGTGGTCTGCACGATCACGTTCTCCAGAATCGAGCTGCGGCCAAAGGCGCGCAGAATGCTGATCGACAGCACTGCGATGGGAATCGACGCGGCCACCGTGAGCCCGGCCCTCAAGCCGACATAAACGGTGACGGCGCCGAAGATGAGGCCGAAGAACGAGCCTAGAAGCACGGCGCGGAGGGTGAACTCCGGACGATTTTCGTTGGGCGAAACAAAAGGTTGAAAAGCGGGGGGTTGAACGTCAGCCACGGTGCTCCTCCAAAATCTATGCCAGCTTTTTGCCGGAATTCTCTGCCAAGGAAGTGTACCAGCCAGGGGGATGGAAGCGGCAACGACCCGCCCCCACACCCATGCTTGTCATCCTGAGCGACCGGACCCTGAGCGCAGCGAAGGGGAAGGGGAGTCGAAGGACCTGCGGTTGCTTTTCCCGCTTTGTATCAGGGCAGGGCTTCAGCCGTGCCGCAAATGCAATATATAAATGCGTCGGGCTTTAGCCCCTGAGCAAGATTACTATCCGGAGGGAGGCGGGGGATTGCCGGGGTCCCCAACGATAGGTCTTTGTCGTTGGGGTCAGGAATGGGTGGGAATCCACATACTTCAACCGCCCCATCGGAGGGAGCAGTGGGCTTCAGCCCACTAAAAGAGCATGTCACGATATATCGGGCTTTAGCCCCGGAGGGATGCTCTTCGGCACTGTATCAGGGCACGGCTGGTAGGCCGGGGATTTATCCCCGGCATTATTCCATCCACCCGTTTTTTAGAAATAAATCCGCGCGGCGCGAGCCGCGTTCAAATCCCTGTTCCTTGTTCCCTACTCCCTGTTCCCTGTCTTATCCCCGTCTCTCGTGCCGGATAATCAGATCAAGATTTGGGAGGCGAGGTGGCTTCCCGTTCCCTTTTCAGCCGGTAGTAATATATGAATGAATAAGTCCATACAACATGAATCAAGGTGAGTACTTGGTGACGTGGCGAGGGAAGAACACCTGCTTGCCAGATGGAAGTTGCCGTTGTGCTGAGTCGCGAAAGCGCGTCTAATCTGTCAAATTGATCCCAGGCTCGCTCTACGTTAGCAAATGCCTCAAGAGACAGGAGGAATCCATCTTGTTCGTCAGACTCCAGTTCCAAGAGAGTCTTGGCTGCCAGTTGGAGTGCCCCAAGCATTGTGTCCAACTCGAGGCCACACTCTCCGAAGAGGCTGCTGTATCGGTCGATCGCGTAAACGCACTCTTCACAATCGTCAAAGCGGTCCTTTGCAGATTTGGCTTTATTGGAGAAAAGTTTGCACAATAGCGTAAATCGTTGTTGATTTGTGATCAACTTCTCAGCCAAGCCTGCGCCTCGCGCCAACTCTGATCCATAGAGAATGGCGCTGAGGCAAAGCTGAAAGACCTGATAGCCGTAACTGAGCAGCGAGCGGTAAGGCGGGCCATCGGCCTTACTTTTCCGCTCCTTTGCGACAAACCTGATCTGATCAGCTTTTCCCTCATGGACAATCTGGCAGCGAGCAATATAGAACTGGCGCAACCACTCATCGAGACGAGGGATACGACCCAGAAGCAAAGACACCGAATCAGCAAGTCGATCCGTTATCCGTTCAGATCGATCAGTTATTCGTTCTGCCTCCGGGACTTGTAGAAGCGTTTCGTAAGCTATAGCAAGGTGGATGATCGCAGCTTCTGGTTCAGAATCCATTGAGTTTGAGAGATTGAACCACTTGACGGCAGTAAAGATCCGGTCAGCTATAGGATTTTGGGGATGATGAAGCAACAGCAGAAACGCTCCATACGAGCGCGAAGCTGGGAATGACTGGCCGAAATCCGCAGCTAGATCCTGCGAGATGTTCAACCACATATCTGGAACGGGCGGATAGATTCTTGAAGCCGCTGTGACGCTGAAGTGGTGTTTGAAGTTCGACAGGCATCGCAGTCCAGATACTTTGTCCGTAACATTCTCGACTACGGTCGGCTTTGGTGTTACGTGATGTTGAGGCTGTACATCCAGAAGGGAGACCATAGAAGGTGTGGAGACAATACACGTTGCATGTTCGGCCTTCAGGAATGTATGATCAAGTGTCGGATGCGGTGCTGCGTAGCAATATGCGATTACTGATATAACACGTTGTAATGAGTCGAGGGACTCCCCAATTTCATCGAGATCGATATAAGGTAGTACTGCATAGGAGGCCGAAGCAACGCGGAAATCGTCCTTCAAGAATATCATTGGAGCTAATTGCCGAAGAAATGTTGAAACAGCAGAAGGCAGGCCAGAAGTGTCGTCAGTGGAACGGAATTCGATTCCACCGATCGATACTGGACTACTTGTTTTCAGATAAGGAAGTATCGTGATACTGAAGTTTTCAGAGGCCGATTTGATCATTTGAGGTCGATCCTATGCAAAGTCGTTTCGATTAAATTCTCTACCACTCGCCACGGAGGAGAGACTGAGCGATTAGTCAAGTTTACAACCATATTGCCATTCCCTGCTCAACTGACAGCAAGTTCTCTACCCCAAGAATGAAGCGCGCGCGTCCATGCCTCAGCAAACCAAGTCGCAACACCTAACAATATAACTGGGCGGATTGGTCCCAATAAGTCGGCTTATCGAAAGTGTTTGCCGGGCAACCCAGAGCTTGCCTTGCCCCTCTGCCGAAAGGATCTGCCGCACCACAGGTGCCTGGGCATTGTTCCCTACTCCCTATTCCCTACTCCCTAGTCCCTGCTTTTTTCACATCATCGCATACCACGTCCCTTTGCCCTTCCCGTGCTGCACAAGCTGCCGTTCCCGCACCAGGCTGCGAAAGTGCCATCGCATTGTCCCCCGCTTCCCTCCCGTCAGTGCAATCATTTCCCCCATCGCCGTCCGCCCCTTCTTCCGTACCCGCTCCAGAATCGCCTCCGCCAATGCCGGCTGATGAACCAGCGTCCTCCGCTCCTCCTTCATCCGTTCCGCCAGTCTCCGCTTCTGCTTCCGCAGCGCGCCTAGAAAAAATATCAGCCACGGCTTCCAATCAGGAGCATCGCCGCCCAGCGTCATCTGCGTCCGCCGCAAGGCCCGCGGGTACTCCTCTCCGTATCCTTCCAGCACCGCCTCCAGCGAGCAGTACGGCACGTAGGCGTACCCAAACCGCAACAGCAGCAGCGTCGTCAGCAACCGGCTCAATCGCCCGTTCGCATCCTTAAACGGATGAATCGCCAGTAACCGCGCCACAAACATCCCCGTCAGCAGCAGCCGGTGCACCTTCCCGTCACGCTCCGTCCTCTCCAGCCAGTCGATGAGTTCCCCCATCCTCTCCGCCGTCTTTCTGGCGTCTGCCGTCTGCAGAGTTAACCCAGCTTCTCGCCCCTCGGCGTCGCCTGCCGCCAACGGCTTCGCCCAGCTCTTGTACTCTCCTGCCTCTTTCCCCGTTCGTTCCCCAAAGCCCATCAGCGCATAGTGCATCCGCAGTATCCGCTCTTCGCTCACTGGCATCTGCTCCCATCCGTGCAGAATTGACGCCAGCACATGGGCATACCCCAGCGGATCGTACTCCTCGCCCGACCGCGGGTCGGTCTCTCCCTTCACCTCCAGCAGCCGCTCCACCCGCCCGTCCGCCATCTGCCCGCCCGCCATCCGCACCGAGGCGGCCACGCTCTCCATTCCCGCCGCCCCCTTCAGCGCACCCAGCCGCGTCTGTCCAATGACGCGCATCCCCTTCCACGCGCCCTTGAATGTGTCAATCTCCCCTACCAGAAGCAGCATCTCATGTGAAATCAATATCTTGTCTGTTGTGAGCATTCGGATTTCTCTCCCATGCTCCATTACACCCATAACGACGCATATACTCTGCAAGCCTTACGCAGAATGGCGCATATAACTCGTTGAAATGATGCAGAATGACGCATATATCCGCCAAAATCCCTATCCATATTGGCGCATAATCCGTCCGGCGCGAATTGGACCCTATCCATCCATAAACGTCTGGGGTCTTCGGAGGGAGGCGGGGGTTTCAACCCCCGCAAAATGCTGGCAGAATCTGCGCGGGCTTCAGCCCCGGAGGGTATAGCTAATCCCTAATATTTACTTTCCGGAATAGCCACAGATTGAGCATCGCAAACAGCAGTCCGCCCACGGTGAACTTGAACCAGACGGGAGCCTGCGAGGGGGAGAAGAAGCCCTCCAGCAGGCCGGCGATGACCAGCAGGGGGATGATGCCGCTGACCAGCCGCGTGGCTTCGATGCCTCCGCGGGCCACCGACTCGCGCCAGCGCAGAGCGCCGGGAAAGAGCATGGCGTGGCCCAGGCGGAAGCCGGCCCCGCCGGCAATGAGAATCGAAGGCAGCTCCAGCGAGCCGTGGGGGGCGACAAAGCTCCACAGCTTCAGCGACATCTCGTAGTGGTGGCAGGCCGCGCCGATCACGCCCAGCTCCATGCCGTTTTGGAAGAGCGCCAGGAAGGTTCCCAGGCCAAAGACGATTCCCCCGGCAAAGGTGATAAAGCTGACCGAAAGATTGTTGGTCATGATGAAGCTGGAGGCCATGGGAGCGATGCTCACCACGGATTTGGTCCACATTTCGTGGCGCTCCATGGTGGCGATCATCTCCGGGCCCAGGACATGGCGCATGAACTCCGGCCGCGCGCTGGTGAGCGCCGCGCCCAGCAGGCCAAAGAACACGAAAACCAGCATGGAGACCGCGACATAGCCGATCTGGCGCTGAAAAATGACCGGGTACTCATCGCGCAGAAAACGGAAAAGGGTGAGAAGATTGGTCTTGCGCCCCGAATAAATGATATGGTGAGCGCGAGCCAGCAAATGATTCAAGTGCTGCGCGTAAGTACGCGAGGTTGAGTCCTGGCGCAGCACGGAGAGGTCAGCCGCCGCCTGCCGGTAGAGCAGCGCCAGTTCCTGCAGCTCCGCGCGGGAGAGCTGGCCCAGGCCGCTGGCGTCAGACTGGTCCAGCAAGGCAGCCAGCCGGTCCCAATAGGGGCGGCGCTTGAGAATCCACTGGTTGGAGAGAACCTGAGCCATGGAATTGAGTCCAAATCAGATTAACCCAGATGAGTTGAACATTGATACGCCGGAACTGGTGGACATCCAGATGCCCCTGGCCGGCATCGGCAGCCGATTTATCGCTCTGCTGGTCGATTCCCTGATTTGGTTTGCCGGCATTCTTGTGCTTTTTGTGTTCCTCGTAATCTTCCTGAATCCAGGCAGCCTCGCTTTCACCGGAATTTCCGAACAATGGGCCGTTGCGGTTGTCCTCTTTTTCATTTTTCTGCTTAACTGGGGCTATTTCACGCTTTTTGAAGCCTTCTGGAATGGCCGCACTCCGGGCAAGCGCGTGGCCCGGATTCGCGTCATCCAACGCTCCGGCCGGGCCATCGGCCTCTTTGAGTCCATGGCCCGCAACCTGGTTCGCTATATCGATATGCAACCCTTCGCGCTGTACGCCGTGGGAGTGATCGCAATCTTCGTCACCCGCCAGCATCAGCGGCTGGGCGACCTGGCGGCGGGGACCCTGGTGGTGCGGGATCGCGTGCAGGAGGCGCCGTTGTGGGGCGACTCGGGGACGCGAACCATCACCGCGCAGATCTTTGCCCCCAGCGCCCCGATTCCAGAGCCGCACAACGCCTATTCGCTGCCGTCAGATGGCATTGCCCGGCTCTCGACTACCGATCTCGAGGTTCTGGAGGGATTTTTTGCGCGCAGACTGGATATGAGCCTGCCCACGCGTTACGCCCTGGCCGAGCGCATTGCCGCCGCCATCCGGGCAAAATCCGAACTGGAGCCGCCAGTTGGGGCCAGCGTGGAGACCTTTCTGGAGGCCACGGCCCGCCAACTGCGCGATCAGGCGCGCATGCAATAGCCACCTGCGGTGGGGCCAACGGCCTTCGGCTGCGAGAAATTCATCTGTCACATCCCACCCTTTTCGCAGAAAAAAGCGAAAAGGATGGGGCACAGGGCAATAGACTGTTTGACCCGGGCTGTTTGGAGGGATTGGCTAGTTTGGATGGCTGTGGGATTCGACGGTCTTTTCGTGCTGCAGCAACGCCGCCAGCGCTCGCTCCGGACAGATGTGCCGGGCCTCGACGCTTGCCAGCTCCTTGTCCGTTTCAACGGACGAGGCGATGGTCATGAAGCAGTAAAGGCAGCGGGTGTTGTAGGTCCCGTTTTCGTTCTGGGTGCGGCTATACATCGTTCCCTGCGTGTTGCCGAAAGATTCAACGATGTTAGACAACCTTTGATTTCGCCGACGTGATCTGTGTCACTGAGGTATGTTTGCCGGTCTCAGGCAGAGTACATCGACCCATCTACCGGGGTATTCCCTGGTTGGGGTTGCGGCGCAGTTGCCAACAGGGCGCCAGCCCTGCCTGTGGGAACAAAGAAACCGAGCAGGGCACGTCGATGGAGCCGAGGTAGTCGAATTCCTGCTTGTTGCCCTTGAGCGGGATGGTGACGTAGCGGTTGACGGTGACACTGGACCGGGGCGATCCGCGCAGCTTGTAGACGGCCAAATCACCGGCGTAGAACACCACAAACGCCGCCGCCAGCACCACCATCACCCGCCCCAACCAAGCCATCAACAAACGCATCATGCGGATTCAGCCTTTCATCTCAGGTTTCTTTCCCCAAGGGTGACGCGACCGGGCAAGCGTGATTCAGTTTGCAGCGATCGGCGCGCATCTGCTTATTGTTGCCCAACACGGCCAATGCGGCGCTGAGGATGGAGCTGGCCGCGGCATCGGCGGGAGCGCAGATGCTGTAATGCATCCACTTGCCTTCGCGGCGCGCGGCGACAATGCCGACCTGTCGCAGGTAGGCCAGGTGCCGCGAGATTTTGGGCTGGCTCTGGCCGAGAATCTCGACAAAGTGGCAGACGCAGACCTCGCGGCCGGCCGTCAGTCCGTCTCCGGCCATCAGGTTCAGCAGGCGCAGGCGAGTGGTGTCAGCCAGCGCCGCGAAAAGGCCGGCCAGACTAACGGATTTGAAACCGCGTTTCATACACTAATTATATACGTCTTGACAAATATGACGGCTGATAATATATTCGTTTAAGCGTATGTGAGGCGCTTGAAATGGATACGAAAACACTGGTTCAAGAGAAATATGGCGCCGCGGCGCGGGAGGTAAAGAAGAGCGGCAGTGTAGCCTGCGGCGACCCGGCGCTGCGCTGTTGCGACCCCATCACCACCAACCTCTATGACGAAGCCGATAAGAGCGGGTTGCCGGCAAACGCCGTGCTGGCTTCGCTGGGATGCGGCAATCCGACAGCACTGATTGAGTTGAAGCCCGGCGAGACGGTGCTCGACCTGGGCTCCGGCGGGGGCATCGACGTGCTGCTCTCCGCCAAACGCGTAGGGCCAACCGGCAAGGCCTACGGCCTGGACATGACCGACGATATGCTGGCCCTGGCTCGCGAAAACCAGCGGCAGGCGGGAGTGGAAAACGTCGAATTTCTCAAAGGCGAGATTGAGAAGATTCCCTTGCCCGATAACTCGGTGGACGTGGTGATCTCCAACTGCGTCATCAATCTATCCGCCGACAAGGACCGCGTGCTGCGCGAGGCCTTCCGCGTTCTCAGGCCGGGCGGGCGCTTCGCCGTTTCCGACATCGTAGTGCGCGGCGAGGTTCCCGACGAGGTGCGCAAGAATATGCTGCTCTGGGCGGGCTGCGTCTCCGGCGCGCTCGAAGAGCGGGAGTACACATCCAAGCTGGCCGCCGCGGGCTTCTCCGGCATCTCCGTCGAGCCGACGCGCGTGCACACGGTCGAGGATGCGCGGCATTTTCTGGTGGAGGCGGGCATCGATGCGGACGCCGTCGCGCCGCTGGTCGAGGGCAAGTTCATCAGCGCTTTTGTCAGGGCAACGAAACCGGCCGGCAGCGGCGGCAACTGAACCCGACTCAGGAGGAAGATCATGCACAAGCCCTACAACATACTCGTTCTGTGCACCGGCAACTCGGCGCGCAGCATCATGGGCGAGGCGCTCTTCAACACAATGGGCGCGGGGCGCTTCAAAGCCTACAGCGCGGGCAGCCATCCGACGGGCAAGGTGAATCCCTTCGCCATCGAGCAGGTGCAGCGGCTGGGTTATCCGGTGGAGGGCCTGCGCAGCAAGAGCTGGGACGAGTTCGCGCAACCCGATGCTCCGCAAATGGATTTCGTTATCACAGTCTGCGACAAGGCGGCGGGCGAAGTCTGTCCATTTTGGCCCGGCCAGCCGGTAACGGCGCATTGGGGCTTTCCCGATCCGGCAGCGGTCGTCGGCACGGACGAAGAGAAACGCGCGGCCTTTGCGAAGACGCAACGCGAGATACGAACGCGCGTGCAACTGTTTCTCAGCCTGCCGCTGGAATCGCTGGACCGCATGACCATCGAAAAACAAGTACGGGAGATCAGAAAAGTACCACTATAACTTTACGCAGCGCCGCAGAGGAGAGATGAAAGCAAACTGACCCGCAACTTTGCTGTCTTGTGCCGGGCGGCGCTTCAAAGCTCTCGTTCATCGACAAAGCTGGAACCTCGGGTACCCCCACCCATACTTTGGACGCAAAATCCTTGTTTTCTTGAGTTTACAGACAGGGTTGCGCTGTAAAATATAGAAAACAATGAAGTTCCCTGCAAAATATTCCAGGATAAGGAGTTACGGGCCGTTTCGACCTCTGTTTGCCACTTTTAGCTGGACGGCGGTGCGAAGAGGACGTACCGGAACGATGTTTGAAGGAAGACTTCTGGAAATTATTGTGCGCCGGAGGAGGGTAATTATCCGCATGGACTGGCCGTCCAGGCGGGCGCCTTCGGCAAAGAATTCTTTCCTGGTTTGAAGAGCCGGAGCCGGGGTAACTGGCTAATTTACAAATGGTCCGCCTCCGCAGATAAAGACTGACGAAGAGT
>Ga0326727_10008377_pt1 | contig 26295 bp, 23 predicted proteins | sample MB2enrmetagenome_FD_207643 | JGI IMG/M metagenome (GOLD analysis project Ga0326727, IMG submission 207643) | Lab enriched peat soil microbial communities from McLean, Ithaca, NY, United States - MB29MY | ecosystem: Environmental > Terrestrial > Soil > Wetlands > Peat | place: USA: New York...
GAACAGCGGGTGCGGCTCGAGCGGCTTCGACTTGAACTCGGGGTGGAACTGGCAGCCCAGAAAATACGGATGGCCGGGAAGCTCGACGATCTCAACGTAGGTCTGGTCGGGCGTGGCGCCGGAGATGCGCAGCCCCGCGCCGGTCAGCAACGCTTCGTATTCGCGGTTGAACTCGTAGCGATGGCGGTGGCGCTCGCTGATCTCCTTTTGACCGCCGTAGGCGCGGCTGGCCAGCGAATCTTCCTGCAGGTTGCAGGTCCAGGCGCCAAGGCGCATCGTCCCGCCCATCTCTTCAACGCCCAGCAATTCGCGCAGCTTGTAGATGATGCGGTGTTCGGCGGACTGGTCGAATTCGCTCGAGTTCGCATTCTTCAGCCCGCATACGTTGCGCGCAAATTCGATGCACGCGGTTTGCATCCCCAAACAAATTCCAAAGTAGGGCACGTGCTTCTCGCGCGCGTAGCGAATGGCGTTCAGCATTCCCTCGATGCCGCGCTTGCCAAAGCCGCCGGGAACCAGGATGCCGTCGAAGTCCTCAAGCTGCGTCTCGTAACTGCGATCTTCCGGGCCAGCCGATTCCAGGCCCTCGGCTTCGATCCAGGTAACCTTCAGTTTCAGATTCTGCGCCACAGCTCCGTGCGTCAGCGCTTCCTTGAGCGACTTATAGCTGTCTTCATACTCGACATACTTGCCCACGATGGCGATCGATACTTCGTCCTTCGGGTGGTAGCAGCGGTCCACCAGATCGCGCCATTTATCGAGATCGGCTTCCAGCGAGTCCTTGTGCAGATATTTAAGGATCAGCTCGTCGACGCCTTCCTGCGCGAAGTTCAGCGGCACCTCGTAGATCGAAGGCACGGTTCGGGCGCCGATCACGGCCTTCTCTTCCACGTTGCAGAAGGCGGCAATCTTTTTCTTGATCTCGGATGAGAGAGTGCGCTCGGAACGGCAGAGCAGGATGTCGGCCTGGATGCCGATCGAGAGCAATTCTTTGACGGAGTGTTGCGTGGGCTTGGTCTTGAGCTCCTGAGCGGCAGCGATCCATGGCACCAGCGTCACATGCACGAAGACCGTGCTCTCGCGGCCCAGTTCCTGGCGCATCTGGCGAATCGCTTCAAGAAACGGCAGCGATTCGATGTCGCCCACCGTGCCGCCGATCTCGACAATGGTCACGTCGGCGCCGTTCGCGGCCACCTTGCGCATGGCATTCTTGATCTCGTTGGTCACGTGGGGAATCACCTGCACGGTTTTGCCCAGGTAGTCGCCGCGGCGCTCCTTCATGATGATTTGTTCGTAGATGCGGCCGGTAGTGTAGTTGTTGTCGCGCGAGAGCGGCGCGTGGGTAAAGCGCTCGTAGTGGCCCAGGTCGAGGTCGGTCTCTGCGCCGTCGTCTGTGACAAATACCTCACCGTGCTGGAAGGGCGACATGGTGCCGGGATCGACGTTGAGGTAGGGGTCGAACTTCATCAGGTTCACGCGCAGACCGCGGCTCTCAAGCAGGCAGCCGATGGAAGCCGCAGCGAGACCCTTGCCGAGACTGGACACAACTCCGCCCGTCACAAAGACATACTTTGCCGACATCGATGTAACCTCTTTGTTGGATTGTGGGGTTTGGCCGTAGGAGGGGGGCACAATCAAGTATGACAGAGATGCGGGTTCGGGCAAAGAGGAAAGTTGTGGGGGGCTGATGATAAGTGGGGCAACATCCCGCTAAGCGGTAGGGTATTGAAAGATTTGCGTGTTGCAACGGGCTCGAAGAACCGGAGCGGCCCTAAGACGGAAACAGAGCCCCGGAGACAGCCGAGATGGGCGTCAGGCGGCTGCGGCGGCGCGCTGGCTGCTGCGGCTCGGCTGAGAGCAATGCCAGCATCTCACGCAACTCGGCGCGCGCGTGGCCAATGGCGGCAGCCACTCCGTCCAGATTCTGGTCGCGGCCGGCAACGAGCGGCAAAACGGCTGCGGATTGCTTGCGCTTGCCAGGACGCCGCTGTTCCTGCTCAAGCACCGAGCGCGCACCCGCGAGGGTGTAGCCCTCGGCGTGGACCAGCCGCTTAATCTGCAACGCCAATTCCACGTCGCGGCGGCGATAGAGCCGCTGTCCGGTTCCGCTTTTATTGGGCTTCAACTGCGGAAACTGCGACTCCCAGAAGCGCAGCACGAACGCCTCCACGCCGCACAGGCGTGCCACATCGCCGATTTTGAAATAAAGCCGGTCCGGGATGGGCGGTGGCTCGTAAGCGCGCTTCCGGTTTGGTTGAGCTGGCATAGAATTCTGGCGAGAAAACCGCCCCGATTCTGGGGCAATTCTTCGCGCTTCTCGCAGTATAGGACGGGATTTCGCAGATGCGGCTGCCAAATGGCGGCAGGAACCAAACGAGGTATAGGAAAACTTGGTACAAATTCAACAGAACGGCCCGGCAACAGATCCGCCACGCCGCGCAAGAACCTGTAGCGCCGGTCTCCTGACCGGCTGTAGTGCGGACGTCCACGTCCGCACACGGGAACCCTTGCGGTTCCTATTTCCTCCCGGTCTCACGCCGGAGCCGACCTGGCTCGCCAACCCGCCAACTCCGCTCCCTCTCGCCCGCTACTGTTTCCTCAGCACGGCCGTGCCTTTTTCGTTGGAGAGGATGGCGGACTCGAACTTGCGAAAATCGGCTGCCCGGTCGGCGGGAAGCTCCACTTGGCGTACGGTGAACTCGCGTTCGTAGTGCAGTAGGTTTCCCTTGGCCGTCACCGCCGCATGGTAGCTGGCGAAATCCATGTCGATGTCCACGGGATCGGGCGTTTCGTCGACCACGTAGCCTGCCGGCAGCGCGATGTCGTAGCTATCGTGCCAGCGTCCGGTGGCCTCGAGGTCGAAGGGCACGGTGCGCGGCTTGTCGTCGAACGGCAGGGCATCGTCGCCCACGACGCGCGGCCGCACCAGCAGCAGCGGCCCGGCGGCGTGCGCGTACTGCTGCACCGTTACCTTGTATTGAAGCTCCAGCGGCTTATCGAGATCGGAGGGTTCTACGTATTTGAAACTGTCGAGGATTACGCCGGGCAAATCGTGCGCGACGGACTTCTCGATCGCATCGCGCTGTTCCTTTTCAGAGTTCTCTTTCAAGCCGAGACGCAGGTCGGCTCCCAGCGATCCAATACTGGTCGTGTCCACGGTTCCGCTGAGAGCGCCGTCGGCTGTAAGTGTAAAGTTGCCGGTGCGGTCTTTGCCATTGGCGCTAGGCGGCAACACCGGCAGGGCAATCACCTGACTGGCTGCGCCGGCGGCAAGAATTCCGTAGCCGCCCTGCTCATAATCGGGCAGATTGCCGACGGGTGTGCGCTCATTCGTCGGGTCGAAGATCAGGTAGCGCTTGCCATCGTTGGCCTTCACCACGGCCATGAGGCGCTTATCGTTCACGTCCGCGGGAACCTCGATGGCCGTGATCATGTGATTGCCTGCAAGCGAAGGCGCGTCGGGATCGACTACCCCGCGATGATCGTCAACCGGCATATAAAACGCCTTGATGCCGACAGCTTGCAGCATGGAAATCAGCAGAGTGGTCTTGTCTTTGCAATCGCCGTAGCGGTTGCGGAAGATATCGCCTGCGTAGTGCGCCTGCATGCCGCCGATCCCCCGCATGACGATGAAGTATTCAATGTTTTTCTGGATGTATTCGGTGATGTTCTTAAGCTTGGCGTAGAAATCGGGCGCGCCGGCTACGAGTTCCTGAGCTTTTGCAGTAATTTCCGGCGTAGGATCGGGGCGTCCGGCTTCAAGAGTGGTCGTCCATTGCCCCAGCGCGCGCCATTCATCGTCCTTGCCGGCTACGGCGGCATCGCCCCACGTGACCGACATGCGCGCGGCCAGCGCTTCCCATTCCAGACTGGCCTTCACGTCGCGCAGGTCGAGTTCCGGCATATTCTTGATCTCCCACCGCCAACTGTTGGGCGCGACTTCAATGGGCTTCACGGGATCGTAGCGATGCCAGGACACCGCATAGGAACGGCCGGGAGGAAGGTCGATCTCGAGAGCTTCAAAGACGACCGGAATGCCGTTTTGAATCCCCCATATCTTCTCCTGGTCCCAGGGCGCCATCAGCTCTTCTGACTCGCAGACGATCGTAGCGCCGATATCGGCAGCGGGTGGACTTACAACGCGAGCCTTTCTTGTTGAAAGCATTTTGGAACTGCTGGTATCGCCGACGTCGGCAAAGTCCGTGTCCTTGGCCTGGAAGGTTCTGCCGTCGGCGGTAAGGGTCCACTCGCGAAAGTAATTGATTTTTTCGTCCACGTCGTACGAGGTCGCGCAAACATTGTGACGGCCCTGCGGCTTAAGGATGCGGATCGCTTCACGCTCCCGCTCCACGGCGCGGCCCTGCGCGTCGATGGTTTCTACGTACTCGTCGAAGAGAATCACAGCACCGGCATCGCCAATATTGGCGGGAAGGGGCGTCTTGGCGGCGTCCAGTCCCCACTGCGGCACGGGCGAGTCTTTGCCGAAGAGGCCGGCGTGCGCCGGCAGGGCCGCGCCGGCTAACAAAGCGGCCGTCAGAACGGCAACGAAACCAAAACGCAAGCAGAAAACGCTCTTCATCATCAATTCCCTTTAGGTGGAGCGGCCCGCAACAACACGATCTGCTGCTGATCGGCCGCCGCCAGCTTGAGATAGAAGTCGTGGAGGTTGTTATAGTCTTCGGGGGCGAGCAGAGTGAAGTTGCGCGCAAAGGCGCGCTTGACTTCAAGCGTGTTCTCGTTGGCGGTCGAAGCGATGCGCAGCAACGCCGAGCCTGTCCAGGTAACATCTGCCGTGTGCGGTGCGCTCTCGACGGCGTAGCCCGGAGGCAGATGGTAGACGACGTCGTCGCTATCCAGTCTCGGGAAGTGCACGTCGATGGGCGTGGTGCGCTTGTCCTGGGCCACGAAGGGATGCTTGGCGCGGGTCTCAAAAAAGAGGCCAGGCAGAATCAGTCGCTTGCCCGTCGGCGTTCCGAGGCTTCCGCTCAAATTGACGATGACCATCAGGTTCGACTCGTAATCGTCAAGTCCCACGAAGTGATCGAAAGTGGCAGTGACGCCCTCGGGAAGATCGCCTTCGAGGTCCTCGATAAACTGCTTCTTTACCTCTTCCAAGTCGTTTTTAAGGGCCTGCTGCCGCCAGTGCAAGGCGTCGGCGCTGTTGAGCAGGATGCGTGCCGATCCCTGCATATTCCCATCGCCATCCACGGTCAGATCGGCGTTGTAACTCGCCGCATTCTGCTTATAAGTCAAGGCGGGCGTCCAGGCAATCTTCGGGCCCGTCTCCGCTTCGCGAAAGCCGCCGGCGAGGTTGTGCGTCCAGTGCAAGACGCCAAAAGGGCAGTCCTTCTGCCCGGGATCGAGGTAGACTTCTTTGCCCCCCAGGTTGACGACCGCGATGTAATCTTCCAGTTGATCTTCGTCGAGATAGGTTTGGTCGAAGATGGCATTGCCGCGATCCACGACCTCCATCGGCCAGACTTTGAGCCCGGCAGCCTGCGCCAGCGCGACATAGAGCAGCGCAATTGAATTGCCCGCTCCGCCCTGGTTCTTCCATACGTCTTCGACGCTGTGGATCTCCTTGAGCTTGTCCTTCTTGCGTTCGGCATCGCTTTTCACACGGCTGGAGTCGGTGTTATCCAGCTTCTGAACCGCGGCATAGATCTTGCGCGCCTTCTGCTCGTCCGTATCGCCGGGAGAGACCAGCGAGTCCGCCGCTTTCCGGATTGTCCCTGTCACTTTGGCGAACTCGTTGACCCCCAGAGCCCAGAACTTCAGCTCCGTGTCCCAGAATTGGGTTGTGGTTCTGGCATACGTGCGGTAAAACTCGACGCGCCACCGCAGGGTGTTGATGGGCGCCATCCAGTCGTCGTCTGGAACCGGAGGAACGTCGGAAAGGTCTACAGAGTATCGGTCCTTGATCACTTGAATCGAAACCGGAGCCTTCTGCGGCGTGATCACTGCTCCCAGGCGGTCGAGAATCTGGCCACGCCCGTTCCTCCACACGCCATTCGTCGCACCCGGATCGTAGAAAAAGTGCTCCTTGTGAGTAAACCAGTCGGACTGGAGCTCCCAGCGCGGCGGGCCCACGCCATGGGGGTACTCGATCTGCAGCCGGTATTCCAGGATGCTGCCAACCTCCGCGCTGGGCAGCGTGAACACCATCGAATCTTCCTGGAAGTATTTGCTCTTGAAGTCCAGCACCTCTTCAGGTTTCACGTCTAGAGGAATCACCGTACCGTCGGAGTGAATGGTGCGCCCTTCAACCTTGTCGAACTTTGCGTAGCCTTTCTCGAAGGGAATCTTCACAGTGGCCAGTTCTTTGCCTTTTTCTGTGAGCACCTTGATCCGCGCATAGAAGATTCGAATCCCGCTACCCCCGTTGGTGGTCTCCTCGCGGTAAAGATAGACCGCGGGCGCGCCCGGCGCCTTGGGGTCGGAGGTCATTTTAAGTTCATCAGGCGTGGGATCCTGGAACTGCGCGCGCAGCACAAGCGGCGTCGACGCGATGACAAGCAGAACGGCACTACGAAAGAGAGGATGAAGCCGCATACGATTGAACCTCGGCCGTAATCAACAATCAGTTCAGCTCTTGATTCCCTATGTTTGGTCGCCGCGCACGCATCAGTTGCTCTTTCCCACCGGCGCGGCGGGCGCTTCGGGAGCGATCTTCAGGACCAGTTGCGCCTGTTCGGCTGCGGCTACCTTTTGGAAAAAGCCGCGCAAATCCTGGTACTCCTCCGGCTTGGCCTCGCTGAATGCTCTCGCCAGCGTACTCACAATTTCAATTTGGCCTGTGTCGGGCTTGCTCTTGAGGATGAACACGGCATGGCCCTGCCAGGGCACAGAAGCATCCTGCGGCGCGCCCTCCACGGTCATTCCGGCAGGCAGATGATAGGTCACGTCGTCAGTGACGCGTTCGGCATAGTGCATGTCCACCGGCTCCAGCCGTTTTTCGTCGTTGACAAACGGAGCCCCGACGCGCGTCTCAAAGAACAGGCCCGGGAGCAGGAGGCGTTTTGCCGTTGCCGTGCCCAGAGTCCCGGTCACCTTCACAATCGCCATCAGATTCTGGCCGGGCTTGTCGAGTCCGAGAAAATGATCGACGTGCGCCTCGACCCCCTCAGGCACAAGGCTCTCCACTTCGTCATGGTCGAACTGTTTCTTCAACTCGGTGTCGTCGTTCCTTAATGCCGCCTGGCGCCATTGCAGCCCCTTCTGCCCGGTCATGATGATCTGGATGTACCCGGTAACCCCTCCGTGCGCGTCGATGGTCAGGTCGGCTACGCGATTCACGACATTGTCCTGATAGGCCAACTCCGGCGTGGTCGAGAACAGGATCCCCTTGTCGCCCTGGCTAAGCCCCTGGACGCCTGCGTGGCGCCAGTTCACCGTTCCGAAGGGACACGCCTTTTCGCCGGGGTCGAGGACCATCTGCTTGCCGCCCACAGTTAACGCCACCAGAGTTGTGTTCAGCTGATCGAGGCTCAGAAAACCCGGGTCGAAGATTCCCTTATCGCGATCCATCACCTTGACCGCGATGGCGTTCAGTCCCGCGGCACGCAGCATAGCCAGGTAGAGCATGGCCATGTCCTCGCTGTCGCCGCTCTTCTGCGCCCAAACGTCTTCGGCGTGCTTGGCCGCCTTGATTCCAAGCTCCTTCATTTCGGAGTGAGTTTTTTGCCGCGAGTAATCGGTGTTGTCGAGAGCCTCGACCGCGGCATACAGTTTCTTCGCCTTGTCGAGGTCGCTGTCGCCGGGAGCGATCAGGCTGTTCACTGCATCTCTAATGGCTTTCGACGGCTCGGCGAACTTATCCACGTCCGTCGACCAGAGCTTGCCCTCGCTCGGCCAGAATTGCTTGGCGTCATGGACATAGCTGTAGTAGAAAGCCACCTTGTAGCGCAAGCTCTCGATCGGAGGCATCCACTCCTCGTCGGGCGTGGGCGGAACGTCGGTCACATCCACGTTGTAGGAGCCGTTCACGCTGGCTTTGACAGTGACGCCTGGCGGCAAACGGCTAAAGTTGACAAGACTTTGGGCTACGCGTCCCCGGCTATCGACCAGGTCGAAGACGTCAACCGGGGTGAAGGATGTGCCATTGGGCATGAACTTCACGGTCGGTGTGAACGCGTAGTGCGCCTTGTGAACAAAATGAGACTTCTGGACCTCCCATGTCGGCGGAACGAAGAAACAACTGCCGTTCATCGTGTCGCAGTCGTCGCCGTAGCTGATGTCGTAACGGTACTCGAGAATGCTGCCCACTTCGACACTGGGAAGAGTGAACACCTTCCTTTTGATTTGCTCATCCCCGCTCTTCTGGATCATCAGGTCTGCGGGCTTGATGTCGAGCGGTACGATGGTCCCGTCCGGATGAATGGTGCGGGCCTTGAGTTCGCTGATCTTCCAGGAGCCGCTCAGGTAGGGAATCTCAACCGTGGCCATCTCCTTGCCCTTCTCGGTGAGCACTTTAATCCGCGCATAATGGTTCTCGTAGTGCCGGGCATCGTTGTCGATCTCTTCGAGATAGAGGTACACGGCATCGGCGCCCGGAGCCTTCGGGTCCGAAGTCATTTGCAATTCATCGGGCGCCGGTGGTTGAAACTGGAACTGTGCGCGAACAAGGACTGGGGGCAACATGGCCGCGAGCAAGACAATGCTGCAGCGAAGATGGGAGTTTCGCATGAAAGGCGGGCCTCTAGATTAAAGTGCGATCATTCTACCGCAAATCAGTGTCAGTCTAAGACTCAACTTGGAGGATTCATGGCGCTCTTGCGTTCTCTCACAGAAATGCGAACGGTTCAGTTGCCTCTTTCCCCGGTTCCGACGGCCAGCACAAGTTGCGCCTGTTCGGCGGCGGCCACCTTCTGATAAAAGCCGCGCAAATCCTGGTATTCCTCCGGCTTGGCCTGTGAGAACCCTCGCACCAGGGCGTCGACAATTTCGATCTGGCCTGTGCTGGCTTTGCTTTTGAGGATGAACACGGCATGTCCCTGCCAGGGTACAGACGTATCCTGCGGCGCGCCCTCCACGGTCAAACCGGAAGGCAGATAATAGGTGACATCGTCGGTGACGCGCTCGGCATAATGCATGTCCACCGGCTCCTGCCGCTTTTCTTCGTGGACAAACGGATCGTGTCCCCGCGTCTCAAAGAAAAGGCCCGGAAGCAGGATGCGCTTTGCCGTCGTAGCGCCCAGGGTTCCCGTGACCTTCACCATCGCCATCAGGTTCTGGTCGGGCTGGTCGAGCCCGAGGAAGTGATCTACGTGGGCCTCGATTCCCTCAGGCACGAGCCCCTCCAACTCGTCGTGGTCGAACTGTTTTTTCAGCTCCGTGTCGTCGTTCCGGAGCGCCACCTGACGCCAGCGCAGCGCGGCCTGGCCGGTCATGATGATCTGGATCTGCCCGGTAACGCTGCCATGCGCGTCGAGCGTCAGGTTGGCCACGCGATTTACGTTGTTTTCGTTATAGGCCTGCTCCGGCGTGGTCAAGAGACCAACTCCCTGCGCGCTCTGGCTAAGGCCTTTTACGCCGGCATGGCGCCAGTTCAGCATCCCGAACGGACACATCTTTTCGCCGGGATCGAGGACCATCTGCTTGCCGCCCGCGCTCAGCGCCACCAGCGTCGTATCCAGCTGGTCCAGGCTCTGGAGGGAAAAATCGAATACTCCCCGATCGCGATCCACCACCTTGAGCGCAAAGGCGTTGAGTCCCGCGGCGCGCAGCATGGCCAGGTAGAGCATGGCAATGTCTTCGCTTGAGCCGCTCTTTTGCGCCCAGGTGTCTTCGGCATGCCTGGCTTCCTTGATCTTGAGTTGCTTCATCTCCGACTCGCTTTTCTTGCGCGAGTAATCGGTATTGTCCAGCGCCTCGACCGCGGCATAGAGTTTTTTTGCCTTGTCGAGATCGCTGTCGCCGGCGGCGATCAGGCCCGCGACCGCATCCTTGATTGTCTTCGACGGCTCGGCGAACCTGTCCACGTCCTTCGACCAAAGCTTGCCCTCGCTCTGCCAATAATCGGTCGCGTTAAAGGCGAAGCTGTAATAGAAATCCACCCTATAGAGGAAGCTCCGGATGGGTGGCATCCACTCTTCGTCGGGGCTGGCCGGAATGTCTGCTACATCCACGCTGTAGGCGCCGTTCATGCTGGCCTTGACCGACACTCCCTGCGGAAGAAGGCACCACCAGATCAGGCTGTGGGCTTCGCGCCCGCGTTCATCCGTCAAATACAAAGTCGTATCTCTGCCGGGAGTGCCTTCGGGTGCGAAGGACTTGAAGGGCGTGAACGAGTATTGCGCCCTGTGCACGAAGTAAGGGAGCTGGATCTCCCATTGCGGAGACGTAAACTCATTGTCGCTGTAGTCAATTTTATAGCTGTACTCCAGAATGCTCCCCACCTCTACGCTGGGCAGCGTGAAGACCTTGCGGCCGAATTGCTTCTCGCCGCTCTTCACGCTTAGCAGGTCCTCCGGCTTGCCTGTGAGCGGGACGATCGTTCCATCGGGATGGATGGTCCGGCCTTTGATGTCGGTCACCCTCCAGGAGCCTTTCAGGTACGGAAGCTCGACCGTGGCCAGCTCCTTGCCCTTCTCGGTGAGCACCTTGATGCGCGCGTAGTGGCTCTGATAATGCAAGGGATCGTTGTCGGTCTCCTCGATATCGAGGTACACAGCATCGGCGCCCGGAGCCTTGGGATCGGAGGTCATCTTCAGCTCTTCGTCGCTCGGCTGCTGAAACTGCTGGCAAACTGCCGCGGGCGAAACCGAGGCAAGCAACAACACTGCACTGTGCAGGAAGAACGATTTCCGCATAGAATTCGATCCAGTTCGGAATTTGCGACCATTCTACGCGAAAACGGTTTCGCCTGAGAGAACGGTTTTCGGGATGGCGGAAGGCGCAGCGTGCGGCCGGCTCAATCGCCAGAGGATTCGAGCAGCGAAGAGACCAGCGCCAGCGGCAGGCCCATCACGTTGAAGTAGCAGCCTTCGATGCGGGGAATCCAGCGCGCGGCGCGGCCCTGGATGGCATAGGCGCCGGCTTTGTCCATGGGCTCGCCGGTGGCTACGTACTCGGCAATCTCTTCGTCCGAAAGCGTCACAAAACGAACCGCCGTGACTTCCGCGGCTACTTCCGCGCCCTTTTGCGTCACCAGGGCCACTCCGGTGATGACGCGATGCGTGCGCCCCGAGAGCAGGCGCAGCATGCGGGCGGCATCGGCCGCATCTTCCGGCTTGCCGAGAATGGCGTTGTCGAGCGTGACGGTGGTGTCGGCGCCCAGCACCGTCAAGGACTGGCCGTCGAGATTTGGAAGGGGGTGGGGCTTTTCCGGAGCGGGGTTGACTGCGCTTAGCTCGCGATACACCGCCTCGGCCTTTTCCCGCGCCAGCCGCGAAACGTAGGCGATCGGGTCTTCGCCGGGGAGCGGGTCTTCCGGAATGTGCGCGGGATACACCTCGAAACAGTAGCCGGCTTGCACCAGCAGATCGCGGCGGCGAGGCGAGGCGGAGGCGAGAACCAGCATGTTGGCATTATGGCAGGCCGGGCAGCGGCCGCTTGCCCACTGAAACTGCGCGTTTAAACTAAGGAAAGGGTCAACGCTGCGAAGTTGCACGACCCGGACAAGGATTCAATGCACTTCAATTTTTCGACGGGCGACGTTCTCTGGACGCTCACTTTTGCAGCAGCGCTGGTATTGCTGGTGGTGTTGCTGGGGCGCGATCGCGCCCGCGTTTTCCCCTGGTTCACGACCTCGGTGGTTCTCATCGCCCTGCGCATGCTCGTTGCCAGGCTGCTCTTCCCCCGTTTACCGCAGTTGACCGTAGCCGAGATTTACCTCCCCATGGCGGATATATCCGCGATCGTTTCCCTGCTTGTGGTGGTCGAGATCGCGCGGCGCGCCTTCGCGGGCGCGGGACGCAGGGTGTGGATGGCGGCAACAGTACTTCTGCTGGCAGTGGGAGGAGCGGTCCTGGCGCTGTGGGGTGTATGGCCGTCTTTCAAAACCCTCTTTGCCGCCTCATTGATTTCGGCCCTGCGCGTGATGCAGCTCTTCGCGGAGAAGGCCGACCTGCTCTCCAACGTACTCATCATCCTGGTTGGCCTGCTCGTGGTGCTCTTCGGGCGCAACTTCAAGGCCGGCTGGCACAGCCACACGCAGCAGCTTGCCATCGGGCTCTCCATGGCGTCGATTGCGCAGTTGACGATACGCGGCGTGGTCGAGCACATTGGCAACGCCATCCACAGCCAGGCCGACTATACCCGCGCGATCGGTTTGAGGAGCTCGTTGAACACCGCAAACGGCATTTTTTATCTTGTCGTGCTGTTGTGGTGGATTGTCTGCATGTGGATTGACGAGCCGGGGACGGAAAAGCAGGGAACAGGGATCAGTGAATAGTGATTAGTGAGCAGTGCGGACGGCACCAACCACTAATCACCAACCACTAATCACTAATCACTGTCTTTTAGATATGGCAGCTTGCCAGCCCGCGCTTCTCGAGATAGCGCTGGTGATAGTCCTCTGCGCGCCAGAAGGTCTCGGCGGGAACCACCTGGGTGACAATGCGCCTGGGCTTGAAGCGGCCCTCGGCCGTAAGCTGCTCGATCTTGGCGCGCGCCTCGGCCTCCTGCTCCGGCGAGTGGAAAAAGATGACGGAGCGGTACTGCGTGCCCCAGTCCGGCCCCTGCCGATTCGGTGTAGTCGGATCGTGGAGACCGAAAAACGCGTCGAGCAGTTGCCCGTAGCTCACTTTTTCCGGGTCGAAATCCAGCTCGACCACTTCGGCATGGCCGGTCTTGTCGGTGCAGACGTCCTTATAGTTGGGTCCATCGAGCTTTCCGCCCTCGTAACCCACCGCCGTCGCCGTCACGCCGGGAATGGCCGCAAACGCAGCCTCCACGCCCCAAAAACAACCCGCTCCGAATGTCGCCTTTTCGATGCTCATGCGTATTTGGATGCGCAGTTTAGCCCAAGAGTGACAAATTCTGCGATCGGATTAGTTCAATCTAGGTATTCACTGGCCTGTGTGGGAGTGCGGAGCACTTTGGGTTCAGTCGCTTCCTACGCGCTGAGCGATTTGCGGAGGAATGCGTGAAGATCGCGTGCGTGCCTGGATCGCTTGGCAACCGCGGCTGGGTTGAGATTGGCAAGAATCCTCGCGCCGTGATTGACTTTTTGATAGCTCCCGGCCGGTGTCGCTTGGACTGCTGCTTTCAATGCATCCAGAACAGCCGTCTTCGATACAGCTTCAATATCCTGACTAGCTGGAAGAGCGTTTTCTCGCAACCGATCGCCGAAACATGCCTTGAGAGCGGTTTTATCAGTGACAAACCACGACTCCATGCATTGAACCATCAGATAAATATTAGCGCGCGCATCTCGTGGCACATGCGCGGACTCAAGTTTGGTGCGAAGATGCTCTGCTGGAGAATTGGCGGTAACAGCAGCGTCCGAGTCGACCAGCAACGAGGGAGCAAAGTCCGATCCGTTTTCGCGCACGGCGCGGGCGAAATCGCGAATCGTTTCAACAGTGGAGCCGCAGGGAGAGACTTCCATCGCCTTCAATCTCGGGTCTAGTTTCATGAGGTGCTGTTTGAAACCGTTCCTGAAGAGCCTGAGACCGTTGGCGCGAGTGCCCTTCGGTCCTCCTTCGACATAGAGGCGAACCTTCACCAGCGATTGCCTCCGATTTCCCCTTTGGCCCAAAGCTGGCCCAACGAGTAATCCTCGAGCCAAGCCTTCAACCGCTCCCTGTCCAGCCGTTGGATCACCGTCGAGCCCTCGATTTTTTCGCAAACGCAAACAACCTCGGGTGTCTCGGTGAATGCGTCGAGCAGGGCGTCGGAGTGCGTGGTGACGATCAACTGAGTTCGGGTAGAGGCATCGACCAGCAGATCGGCGAGTACGTGGATTGCGTCGGGATGCAGGCCGAGTTCCGGTTCGTCTAAACACGTTACAGGCGCGGGATTCGGGTTGAGCAAGATCGTCAAAAGCGCAATCCAGCGCAAAGTCCCATCTGACAAACGATACGCTGAGGTAGAGAAGCCACCTTCTTCCTGAATCGCCAGTTGAAGATTCGCTCCATACAGACGCACATCCAACGATTTAAAATCTCCAGAGAATTTCGACAGGAGCTCATTCATGCGCTCAAATGTCGGTCGGTAGAAGCCCTTAAAGTGAGCAACCATTTGGGCCAGATTCAGCCCGCTTTCTTCAAGCCGATCTACACTCTGACCACCGAGAACTGGATCACGTGCTGATAGGTCGGCTCCAAATTCCCAATCCTGGTGGAATTCAAATCGATCAAAAAAATCACGAATCTGGATAATCTCTGGCAGGCTCCTAGCGACGCCCGCTTCTAACAGTTCACGATCCGCGATTTGAGACAAAAGTGACCGATCCAAAACCAAATCAAAGAGGGGTAACGGTTCGCTTCGGGATGAGATGCGAACGTGTAGCTCCCCTTGTGCGCCTCTTCTTAGGAATTCAGTGTTCTGGGCATGGTAGCCATCGGTGCGATCTGCCATTCGTATCGATTCGCTAGCTACCTGAAATAAGGTCTGGAACTTATCGAGGCCGATTTTGTACTCATAGACGAGCGGCTCATTCGCGAATCTCTCATTGTGCGGGATATCCCATTGGATTTTCGCGGTCACAGAAGCACGCGGATTCTGATTGCGGCCCCCTTGCCACAACCACTCGTCAGCACCACCCGTCTGCAGAACAGTGCTCCAGGGTTCTTTCTCGGGCAGCATGCTGAGGAGCCGAAGGATTTCAATCAGATTCGACTTCCCCGACCCATTCGGCCCGATCAGAACGTTCAGTGGCTTTAGCTCGATCTCTTGCGTATTCGGTCCGAAGGAGAGCAGATTGACGGGGCGGATTGACTTGAGAAACGGGTTTTCTGCCATGGCTGCTCCCCCTTCCTTCGCAAATCTGCCACTACCGTATCACTTTACCCTAACTGTCTGAGGGTGCAGCAGCTCTAACGTTCCCGCCGAGGCAAAAATACAATTAGCACCCTGCGTGGAAGCTGAAAGCTAATAGCTAAAGGCTAATAGCTGCTTTCTCAGGTCAGCGGCGCCAGATGCTTGGTGTTCTGGTAGGTGTAGACGATGCGATGGGCGACGGTGATGGTCGAAAGCACGGCCAGCACCCACAACGCCGGGGCCATCACGCCCCAGTGGTTAAAGAGCGCGCCCAGCAGGATGAGCACGATGCGCTCCGGCCGCTCCATGAAGCCCACCTTGCACTGGCCGATCAGCGCCTCGGCACGGGCGCGCGTATAGCTGACCATGAGCGAGGTGACCATGACAAACGCCACCAGCACCACGTACCGGAAGCGGTTGATGCGCCCGTAGTAGACCAGCAAGCCGAAGAACAGCACCACGTCGGAGTAGCGGTCGATGACGGAGTCGAAGAAGGAGCCGAAGACCGTGACCATATTGGTGCGCCGGGCCACGCGTCCGTCCACCATGTCGAAGATGCCGGCGCCGAAGATCACCAGGCCGGCGTAGAAAAACATCCAGTCGCCGTTAGTGGCGTTAGCGTGGCCGAACAGGAACGCGGCGGCGATATTGATGACGAGCCCGATGAAGGTGAGCACATTGGGGGAGATGCGGGTGAGCGCCAATCCATGCACGATGCGGTCGAGCAGCCAGCCGCAGGCACGGCCAAAAGCACTTGTCCAGGTCATTCTTGAGCCTCTAGCTTCTAGCCTCTAGCTCCTGGCGTTTCCTCGCCGGAACCAATGTTGTCGCTTTCTCAAAAAAAGAGCCAGAGGCCAATGGCTAGGAGCTGGCAACTGCTCTCTGTCTATTGCGCCGTGGCAGCAGCAGCGTCGCCCTCTGCCGCGGCGGCTTCGTCGTGGATCGTCGTCAGTTTGAGGATTTCCAACTGGCGCTTGCCGTTGGGCGTCACAATGGTGGCCGTATCGCCCACCCTCTTGCCCACAATCCCGCGGCCAATGGGCGAGGTGGTCGAGATCAGGCCCTTGGTGACGTCGGATTCCTCGCTGGTCACAAGGCGATATTCGATCTCTTCATCCTTGGTGGAGTCGTAAACCACCACCGTGGACCCGAATCCGGCCTTGTCTCTGGGAATGTTGGCGAAATTCACCAGCGAAAGCTCGGCCATGCGCTTCTTGAGCTGGCCCAGGCGGGCGTTTACAAACTCCTGCCGCTGCTTGGCCATGTGATACTCGGCGTTCTCGGAGAGATCGCCCAGCGCCCGGGCCTTCTTGATCTCAGCCGGCAGTTCGGACGTCAGCTCGTATTCGAGCTGCTTGATCTCGTCCTCTAGTTTTTTCTTGATGTGCTCGGGCATCCGTGATCCGCTGGCGGTAAGGGAACTGCCGCAAAAAAATGAACGTTCTTGAATCTTCATTATAGGGCAGGAACCGAGGGCCCTGCGCGGGGCCTTTTCAGATCGCCACCAGCGGTTTTGGCGGTTTTCCTTGGGCAAGATGGGAAGAGGGCAATGGCTTGCGCCGTTGCCCTCTTGCGGAGTGAGTGCTATTGACCTGACTAGAGAGCCCGGCGGCGCACGAAGCCTGCCAGACAAAGGACGCCGGTGCAGAGGAGGATAAGCGAGGAGGGCTCGGGGGTGAAGCTTGCCTTGTACTCCAAAGTTCCAAAGTCCTCGAAATCGTCGTAACTTCCGGATGCGGGCCCGTTATTGAAGTTGAAGCCGCCGCCACCCGATCCGGAGGGGTGAGCATTCAAGTCGATTTCCCAAGTCGGGTAGTTGTCATTGCTTGGGTTGGTCAGCAGAACGATGTAGCTGTCACCCGCGGCAAGAGGAACCAGGCCCGTGTTGACGGTCAGAGAGTCGCCGGTGATGGTAGCGGGAGCGCTGAAGAGCGCCGAGCCCGTGGTTCCCTGCGGGCCGTTGCCTCCGTAGAGGATGCCAGACCAGGCATAAACCTCCGCGGTCACGTCGGTGGTTCCAGACCCATCGAAATAGAAGGTGAAGCTGGTGAGATCTCCACCGGGCGCCACGAAGGTTTCGCCGTAGGTGTTTGTTCCGTCAGAACCGAACGCAAAAATTGTGGTGTTCTGGTCGCCGAAGGTGCTGAATGTGGATGCATGAATCAGGGAAGTAGCCGCGAGGGCCACACCCAGGATAAGAGCAAATCTTGCTGAGCGCACAGGACCTTCCTTTCTTTCTCAGGGCCCTCAAAGATGACAGTGGCACTGTTCGAAGAACACTGGGGGGATTCTGTCTGGGATATTAAGTGAATACTAATCCAAATGCGAGGAGGCCGGCAAGCTTTTTGGAGGGCATCTTCCACTCCCCGCTGCCTTCAACTCGCCCCGGAACTCTCATTCTTCTTCCGTCCCCGCTCCTGTTCGTCCAGAAAACTTTGCAGAATCAGCGTCGCCGCCACCTGGTCCACGAGTTTGCGGTGCTCTTGTCGCGCGTGGCCGGCTTCGTAGAGGATCTGGTGGGCCTCGTGGCTGGTCAGGCGCTCGTCCCACAGGTGAATGGGCAGGCCGGCCAGCGCGCTCAATTCTTCCGCAAATATCTGATTTTTAGCAGCTTGCGGACTTTGTTCGCCGGAAAGATAGAGCGGGTTGCCCACCACGATGCCCACCACGCCGTAGCGCCGGCAGAGCCGCGCCAGTGAGCGCAGATCTTCACGGCGGCTGCTGCGCCGCTCAAGCGTCAGCACCGGCTGCGCCGTCAGGCCAAGCTCATCCGACACGGCCACGCCGATGCGGCGGTTGCCGATATCGAGGCCGAGATAGCGGGGTCGCGTACCCGATTCCACGATGCTCCTTGCATTCAGCTTACGTCTTTGTGGCGAGCCTCCTCCGGGAAGAAAGGTTTGGGCGGCAGCCGGTTTTCGCCCGCTACAATCTAAAGATAGAGAACCCCGGGGGGATTCTCGACGTACCTCTTCAATAGGAAGGGTTTTGAGCGGCAGAATGGCAAGGCGCAGAGCGAAAAGCGGACGAAAAAAGGGTTCCGGCGCCGGCCGCTTTCTGCTGGTGCTGTTTCTGTTCGCCTTGCTTGCCGGGGGAGCAGCCGCGTGGCTGGTCTTCCTGCCGTACGGGCCGGAAACGGCAACTCTCGTGGAGGTGACGCCGGGCTCGTCCACCGTGGCCATTGGCCGCAACTTGGAAGCCGCTGGCGTGGTGCGCAGCCGCTACGCATTCGATCTGATGCGCTGGCTCTGGCGCGGAAAACTGAAGGCGGGGTTGTACGAGTTCGACCATCCCGCGCCGGTGACGGAAGTGTATGCGCGGATTGCGCGCGGCGATGTGGCGACCATATCGGTGACCGTGCGGGAGGGCGCAAACATCTTCGAGATTGCCGCGCGCGTGGAGCAGGCCGGCCTGGGCACGCACCAGGAGTTTTTGGCCGCTGCGGCAAGCCAGGTGGATTTGATTGCCGATCTCGATCCGGGAGCTAAAAGCCTGGAAGGCTACCTGTTTCCGGATACGTACCGGTTTCCACTCAAGGCCAATGCGGTGCAGATGGTGACCATCATGGTGCGGCGCTTCCGCGCGGTGGCCGAACAACTGGGGCTGAAGGAGAACCTGCATCGGGTGGTTACGTTAGCATCGCTGGTGGAACGCGAAACGGCCGTGGATGCGGACCGTCCGCTGGTGGCGAGCGTGTTCTCCAACCGGCTCGCCAGGAAGATGCCCTTGAGCACCGATCCCTCGGTGATCTACGGCCTGGAGCTTGCGGGCAAGTGGCGCGGCACAATCTATGCCAGCGATTTGGCGCGCGACACACCCTATAACACCTATCTCCACGCGGGCCTGCCACCGGGACCGGTAGCCAATCCCGGCATTCCCTCGCTGCGCGCGGCCATGGATCCGCCCAAGACCAACTATTTTTATTTTGTGGCCGCGGGAACCAATGCGCAGGGGCATTCACTCTTTGCGGAGACCCTCGACGAACATGACCGCAACGTTGCCGAGTACCGGCGCGCGCAGAAGAAGGCGGGTGAGCGTTGAAGATCGCTCCTTGTTGCCGTTGCGCGGCTGCTTTCGCCCTTCCGCTCCTTGTTGCGGGCTGTTCGCTCTTCCCCACCACCCGCCATCTGCCTGCGCCGAAAGCGCCGGCGGTGGTGCAATCGGCCACGCCGCAGGAGCTGGTGAACCAGCTTAACCAGCGCTGGGATGCGCTGAATAGTCTGACGGCCACGGTGGAGATTCAAGCCACGGAGTCCAAGACAGCCGAGGGCGTTAAGACGGAAGAGGATTTTCCCTCCTGCCGCGCCAATATCCTGATGCGCAAACCCAAAATGCTGCGCGTCTATGGCCGTGTTCCTGTCATCGGCACGGAAATGTTCGACATGGTCAGCGATGGCAGCCGCTTTACGCTGGTGATTCCGCTCAGGAACCTGGCGATTGAAGGCACCAATACCGTCAAGGAGAAAGATCCCGACCATCCCTTCTACAATCTCCGTCCCGACTTCTTCCTCGATGCCATTGCGGTTCGCGGTCTGGAAGCGAACGACGAGTTCATGATGATTAACGACACGGAAACCGTCGAGGACACGGCGAAGAAGCATCTTTTCAGCGAGCCGGAATACGAGCTGAGCGTGATGCGCCCCAAGGTTGGCAATGAAAAGCTGCCGATTCGCGTGATCACCTTCCACCGTGACGACATGATGCCGTACAACCAGGACATCTACGACAGCGAGGGCAACCTCGAAACCGAGGTCACCTACAGCAACTATGCCGATTTCACCGCCGGCAGGTACCCCTCACGCGTGACCATCAACCGCCCGAAGGAGGGAATCAAACTGGTGCTGACCGTCGACGACGTGAAGGAGAATATCGATCTCTCCGACAGCCAGTTCCAGGTCAAGATTCCCGAAGGAACCAAGATCCGGCAACTCAAGTAGCGCATTGCGCTATTGCGCGCCCTTCGCCCGCAGCAAATCGGCAACATCTGTGTGGTTGCTGCCGGTGGCGAGTGCGAGTGCCGTGGTTCCGTCATCGCTCTTGTCGTTCACGGCGGCGCCGTGATCGAGCAGCGTCTTGACGATATCGGCAAATCCACCGCCCGAGGCCGCCATCAGCGAAGTGTGGCCGTGCGGGTCGTGAGCCTCCACGTCTGCGCCCTTTTCGAGCAGCAGGTTCACCAGATCCAGGTTGTGCGAAACCATGCTGTACATCAGCGGCGTAAACCCATCGTTGTCCTTGGCGTTCACCGGCGCGTTTTTGTCGATCAGCAACTTCGTTGCATCAAGATTCCCGGTCATAGCTGCGTAGTGCAGTGCGGTGCGGGCGGTCTTGTCCGCGAGGGCTGGGTTTGCGCCTTTGTCGAGCAACAGTTTCACCATATCTATGCGGCCCATGGCCACTGCGCCCATCAGCAGCGTGTAGCCATGCTCATTCTGTGCGTCCACGCGCCCACCCTGGGCGAGCAGTTGCGCAAGGGCCGCGGTATCGGCGTTCTCCACCGCCCTGAAAAGCTGTTCGTCCAGATTGGACGCGGGGGGTTGCCCTTGAGGATTGGGCGCGGCAGTTTGCCCTTGAGAGCTTTGGCCCGCGGCAAGAGCGCACGAGGCGAGTGCGAAACAGCAAAGAGCAACGGCCGGCAATAACTTTTTCATGCGTTGCACCGGAGAGTGAAGTCTGTTTTTGAAATCGAGAGCATTCTACTCCCCATTCGGCTCGCCGCGCGATGGCCGACAGCAACACCAACGCAGCCGAGCCCGATTGCGTACTCTTGAAAGGGGATGGCACGCACGCAATGGCCATCGCGGCGGGAGAACGGCATGAAAGCAAGCGCGATCGAATTTCGCCTGCGGATGTGGATTCAGATCGTCATCATTTTCATTGGATTCTGGGCACCGTGGCTGGGGCCGTTCGATTGGGGCCGGAGAATCTCCACGCTGGCGTGGCTGGCGATGGAGATCGGCCGCCTGGGCATCGTGAGCTTTCACGTCGCGGCGACAGTGGTGATTGTGGCCGGCGCGCTGGTCGCGGCCATTGGCATGGTATTGCGCGTGTGGGGCACCGCCTACCTTGGGTACGGCACCGTGCACCACGGGGAGATGCAGGGCGGCACGGTGATGGCCGCCGGCCCGTTCCGCTACATGCGCAATCCGCTCTACCTGGGCGGATGGTTCATGACACTGGCGATTTGTCTGCTGATGACGCCCTCAGGCGCACTCTTCACGCTGGTCGTGATGACGGTCCACTTTCTGCGCCTGATCCTGGGCGAAGAGGCATTTCTTTCGGCGAAACTGGGCGACCCCTACAAAGAGTATTTGCGCTCCGTGCCGCGTGTTCTGCCGCGTCTGCCGAGCAGTTTGCCTGTCGTAGAGGCGCGCCCGCATTGGCTAAACGCCCTATTGACCGAACTGAATCCAATCGGAATCTTCATCGCATTGGCATTTCTGTCTTGGAGCTTCGACAAATGGCTGATGCTCCAATTCATCTTGGCGACCTTTGTGCTGTCGCTGGTGGTGAGGGGATTGATGAAAGCTCCGATTCCCACGGCCGTATTTTTAGCCGTCACGCTGCTCGTGCGCTTCGCCCTCCATCTGGCCATTCCCAAGGCGCTGCTGATCGCTTTTGGCGTGGCGCTGATTGCGTATGCGCTTTTGCCGCGCAAAGAAGCCAGAGCAGACGCCGCGTGATCAGGCTGTGCGCTTGCCAACATGACCGAGGTGCGTGAAGCCAAAGCCGTCGCCATATTTGAGCCCATAGCCCAGGAGTCGGTCGACCCCGATGTGGTTCACTCAAACCAGCGCAACCGCCAGCGCAACGGGCAGGTGCAACAGCAGTGCACAGAGAGCCAGAGTCGCCGGCGTAACCTCGGTGTGAAATGCATTGTAAATGCGCGCTCCCCAGCAAGGTCCGGCGAGATATCCGAGCATAGAAAGATCCGGCGCCAGCCAAAGCGTCGCGAAGAGCCACCAGTTGGCCCAAGTGCGGGCGTAGAGGACCGCAGAGATGGCGGCGATCGCGAGCCCTTCAAGGCGCAAGAGGAACCGAACCGAAGTCCCGCGCACCGCTGCGAATGCAGGTTGTTGCAAAGCTGTTGTCATGACTGATTCGATGAGCCGGACAGCGGATGGAATTCAGAAATCTGTTGTTCACCAGCGAGCCCGGAGACGCGAAAGGGAGAGCACGAGGCTCTCCCTTTTTATCGCTCGATTGTGGATTCTGCGAGGGAAAAACTACTTCTTCGGGGGCGCGATGGTGTCCTTGGCGGCCTTGGCCACGCGGAACTTCACCACGGTCTTGGCCTTGATCTTGATGGCCTCGCCGGTCTGGGGGTTGCGGCCCATGCGGGCTTTGCGCTCTGCCTTCACCAGGCGGCCGATGCCGGGAAGCACAAATACGCCGTTCTTCTTGGTTTCCTTGATCGCGGTTTCCGCCAGCAGATCGAGGAAGGCTGCGGCCTGCTTGTTGGTCAGTTCGAGCTTCTCGGCCAGTTGCCGAGTCAGCGCTGTCTTGGTCAGTCCTGTTGCCATTGGTATGTCTCCTTCTGTGCGAGCCCTTCGGGCCGCCGGTGTGGTGGGCTTCCGCCTGGTGTGTGTGCTTACCGCATGGTGGGTGGTCGATGGGAATGAGTGCGCGGAACCCCTGTGTTCATGCGGCTACGAAGAACCCTGCCGATGGTTACAATGCGGCTTCGAGGGTGTGAAAGTCAATCGAAAAACGCGTGTTTTCCACAATTTTCTTGGGTTTTCGCACTGGAAACATCGATTTTTGCCGGTTTTTGCCGGTTTTTGGCCCCGCCGGGCCTCCAAACCCCCATTTGACGCGGGATTACGGCTCTCACCAAAGCGGCATCTTCGATTCGACTCCCAGCTCAATGCAGTCCGAAAAGCACGCGTTTCTTCGGCTCGAGGGCCGCAGCCAGCGGCGTGTTGAGCGCATCGACGACGGGCGCGGCCACCTTGAAGTAGCGGATCACGACGTCGGCAAGGTCCTTTTTGAGCGTGGTCTTCGCGGGCAGTGTCGCGGCCAGCCCCCACTGGCGGCAGCGGATCAAATCCATTCCCGGATGCTCGCACGGAAACCCTTTCGGCGGGCGCGTGAGCGCGTTGCCTTCGAACTCGTCAAAGTGCTTACGCACCTTCGCGCTGCGCAGGAGTTTGCGAAACTCCTCATGATGATCGAGCAGCCAGTGGCGGATGGCGGCGAGCTGATCTTTGTCCGGCATGTAAGACCCGGCAGCAATGATCACTTCCTTGGGGCTTACGTGGAAGTAGTATCCCGCGCCGGAGGTCTTATCGAGACCCGTATGCGTCCACCACGCGGCCACGTGCGTCTTGTAGGGCCGCTTGTCCGCGCTGAAGCGCGTATCGCGATAGATGCGGAAGAGGGATTTCTCGGCCGGGCGCACGTGGCTGGGCGCAAAGTCCACCATGGCGTCGGTAATCTTGCGCACAACGGCCAGCATCGGTTCGCGCAGCTCGGCTTCGAACTGCGCCTTGCGCGGCTGAAACCACGCGCGGTCGTTGTGCCGGGCGAGCGAGCGCAGAAACGTGAGAGCTTCAGGGCGGAAGTAGGGAAGAGCAGGGGCGACGGCAGCAGCCTTTGCCGAGTGAGCGGTCTTGTGGACGGTTTTTGCTTTTTTTGTAGCCATAGCAGATGCAGTGTAAACGAATCGCCGGTTGCATGGCTTTCGGATCATGCTTCCGCGAACAATGGCAGAATCCCGGCCAAAGCCTCTTGCAGATTCGTGGCCACCTTCCACGCTTGGCTGAAATCCTGGCTTGCGGTGAGCGCGTGGGGAACGACGATGCAGCGAAGGCCGGCGGCGGCGGCCGCGGTAAGGCCACGTTCGCTGTCCTCGACAACCATCGACTCATCGGCACGGGCGTTCATCTGCGCCAGGGCCGTGATGTAAGGCACCGGAGACGGCTTGGCTGCGGCATAGTCCTCGATGGTGAGGACGCGGTCGAAGAACGCGCCGAAGCCTGTGCGCGCGTGGATGCGGTCGAAATGAATGCGCTTGGAGCTGGTAACGATGCAGATCCGGCAGGCTGGCCGCACGGCTTCAAGAAACGCGCGCGCGCCGGGAACTTCGATCTCCTCCGTGCCGAGCAACTCGAGGTAGAGCTTGTCGCGCCGGTCGCGCACGCTCAGGATTTCGTCGCGGCTGAAGCCTCGCTCTTCGAGCAGAAACCATGCTCCACGCGAGCGCTTCATGCAGTTCTCGATGAAGCACTCGAGCGTAAGCTCGACGCCGCACTCAAACAGCAGCTCGCGGGTGGAACGGAAGAAGAGTCCTTCCGTATCGACAAGCACGCCGTCGTTGTCGATGAGCAGAGTGTTGACCATGATCGGCTAGTGGATTACCTTTAACGCCCTAAGACAGGCCGCGCCGCCTCAGCTCGCCAGCGCCTCTTCTACAACTTCAGGCCCTCTTGCCAGCACGGACCCGAAGAAGCTGAGAGCTAACTGCTGAAAGCTGCTCTTCTCACTTCATCAGCGAACTGCGCAGGTTCTCGGCTTCAGCTTTCTGGCCGGCGGGGAGCCGGACGACGATCGCGCTCCGCACCGGGCTCTGGATGGTTGCGACTTCGCAGATCTCGCCGCCCACGACCACGGCAATTCTGTGACCCAGGTATTTTTGGGTGAACTGGTGCATCAGCTCGCCGCCCGCCTGATCCAGATGGATATCGACCGCGGGACCGAACTCATCGGTGACCACCCTGACCGAATCCACGCCCCATGTCCGAATGCCGCTCGAGTGCGTCAGCGATTTGTCCGGCGTATCGGCCACAAGTAGATACATCTTTCCGTTGCTGGTCCGCGTGACGTATTCGTTGCCGGAGCCAGCGGTTGCGCTCGCAGTCACCTCCCGTTCCACTTCATTGGCCACCGGGAGCCATTTCCATCCGGCGGGAGCGTCGCCGCTTGCGATGTAGGAACTCAGGTCCTGTTGCTCAAAGACGTCGATAGCCGGACCCGTGGCCGCTGGCAATGCCGCGGGGTTCTCCTGGGTGACGCCGGGAGCAGAGCCTGTGTCCGCGGGCGATGCAGAAGCGTTGTCCTGAGGAAGACCGACTCCAGAACTCGTGCCGCCGGGCGCGGCCGGCTCGACAAGAGCAAGCAGGCGAACTTCCATGTTGCGGCCCTGTCCGCCGGGCGGCGCATAGCGGCGATACAGCCAATACCCGCCCCATCCGGCTCCCGCCAACGCGCACAGGATTATCAAAAAAGCGAAAAGCCTGAAAACGATCTTCATGAATTTACCTGCCCGTCCCGGTCAATCTCGATCCCAACCAGAAGGATAACAAGTTGAGTCTGATGTCATTTCAGCTCCGTTCGGCGTGCATCGTCGCTGGTGGCGGGAATTCTGAAGAAGCTAGGGGCTAGGAGCTGGAAGCTATAAGCTTGCTTCTCGCCGTATCACCTTCAGCGCTACTTGGAATTCTCATCGACTCGGCTGGCGACGTTCCACACGTGCCCCGAGGGATCGACAATCCGGCCCATGCGATCGCCCCAGGGCTGATCCGCCAGCGGAGTCAGGATCCTGGCCCCCGCAGTAACTGCCCGCGCCATCACGGCATCGACGTCTTCAAGATAAAGGTAGATCACCACCGGCGAGCTGCCGTCTCCCTGCGGCGCGCGGCTTGCCAGGTGCTCCGTTTCTCCGTGCAGCATAATCAGGTGCTCGCCAATCCCCAGCGTGGCATGGAGCACGCTTCCATCGGGGCTGCCCTCGGAGTCGGACCGCCGCGACAACTCCGCGGCGCCAAACGCGGCCGTCAGGAATTCGATCTCCGCCGCGGCATCGCGGCACGTCAGCATCGGAATTACCGCTCTGACATATTTGGGCATTTGGCTCCCTCTCGGCGCTTTCGGAAATGCTGTGAACCTTGGAGAACTGGCATCTGGATTTTTCTTGCGGAAAAATCCACACAGTGGTTGCGGCTTCGATCGGCGCCATCTCCGAAAGCGCCATAGCTTACCGGATGATCTTGAGCGCGCCGCGGAACAATCCGTCAAAATCTCCAGACAGGGATTTTTCCTTCGCGATGGCCTGCTCAATGGCCTTTTCCGAGGCCGCGCGCTGGTAGCCAAGATTGGTGAGCGCCGAGAGCACGTCGTCCACGGCCGGGCCCGCTACTGCTTGCTGCGAGGGCGCTACGGCAAAGTCGTCCAGCTTGTCTTTGAGCTCGACCACGAGCCGCTCGGCGAGCTTTTTGCCGACGCCGGGAATGCGCGTGAGCTGCGCGTGGTCCTGTGCCCGGATGGCCTGCACCGTGCGCTCTGGAGACAAGCCGCTGAGCATCTTGATGGCAAGTTTGGGGCCGACGCCGCCCACCGTGATCAGCCGCTCGAACAGCCGCTTCTCTTCGC
>Ga0326727_10008378_pt1 | contig 26294 bp, 24 predicted proteins | sample MB2enrmetagenome_FD_207643 | JGI IMG/M metagenome (GOLD analysis project Ga0326727, IMG submission 207643) | Lab enriched peat soil microbial communities from McLean, Ithaca, NY, United States - MB29MY | ecosystem: Environmental > Terrestrial > Soil > Wetlands > Peat | place: USA: New York...
TACCTCACCTTGGCGTAATTCGGTACACCTGTGCGCCACTTCTTCGGATTGTTGCCAATCAAGTAATTGCTTTTGCCCGGCAGTTCATCGGTTCCGACTACCGAGCTCGGGTTTGCACCGAGAAGTCGCAACCTCGCGGTATACGAACGTTCGCTGGCGCCTCCCCGTATTGAAAGGACCGCCTGGTCGCCAGTGAGGAACACAACGTAACCCCGCCCGCGCGCAAGGAACTTCGCGCGCGCATCCGCCTGTCCCTGGTTAGACTCAAAGCTTAACGGCAGCCTTCCGTATTTTTCAGTCAACTGCACGGTGCCAGCCGTCATCAAGGGGGCGACTACCACCCCCGCTGCTGCGGCAAGAAGTGCCGCTTTGAGAGTATAGGAAGGCTCCATCGTCTTGCTCCTCCATGCTGGGTGTCCCCGCCGGTGCGCGTTCTTGGCGCCGCGGCTTCGTCGAGTTTACACCAAGTTTTCCGTTTTGGCCGGGCGGTTGAATACTTTTTCTTGCTGGGGTCGGACCAACCTCAGCCGCGCCGCTGCGTCGCGGAAGTTTTAGGCCAACCAAAACCATTAGCGCGCGTATTATCAGAGAGGTTTTGAAATGCGCCGCTCGATCGATAGTCTTTGGCAGGACTTGCGTGTCGGAACACGCGTTCTCGCGAAAAATCCGGGCTTCTTCGCCATTGCCGGTCTCTCGCTGGCTTTGGGCATCGGCGCGAACGCCGCCATTTTTCAATTGCTGGATGCCGTTCGTCTCCGCACGCTCCCAGTGCCGCATCCCGAGCAACTGGTCCGGCTGGAGATCGCGGACAACGACCATTGCTGCAACGGCAACTTTTCGGCCCGTAATTCGGATTTCACCTACGCGCAATGGGAACAGATCCGGGCGCACCAGCAGGCCTTTTCCGGCATCTTTGCCTGGGGTGACACCCGGTTTGATTTGACCCATGGCGGCGAGGTTCGGTTTGCCGAGGGCGCGTGGGTAAGCGGAGACTTTTTTCGGACACTGAACGTGCAACCGCTGTTGGGCCGTCTGATCTCAAATGAGGACGACCGGGTAGGCTGCGGGTCGCCCGGCGTCGTGATCAGCTATCCCTTCTGGCAGCGCCAGTTCGGCGGCAGCGCCCAGGCCATTGGAAAATCAGTATCCCTCAACGGGCATGACCTTCAGGTGATGGGGGTGACGCCGGCGAGCTTTTTCGGCATTGAGGTGGGACGCAGTTTCGACGTCGCTGTCCCTGTTTGCGCGGAATCTCTGGTGGAAAAAGAAGTGGATCACGTGGGGAAGCGTCGCGATTGGTGGCTCGCTATCATGGGCCGCCTCAGCCCGGGCTGGACGGTCACTCGTGCCGCCGCGCAAGTGAGCGCCATCTCGCGCGCGGTGTTTGAGCCCACTGTTCCGCCAACCGAACGCGCCGACCAAGCCAAATGGTACGTGCAGTATAAATTGACGGCGGAACCAGCGGAGGCGGGCGTTTCATCACTTCGCAGCAGCTATGATGAACCGCTGCTCCTGCTGCTAGCCATTGCCGGCCTTGTCCTGCTGATCGCCTGCGCGAATCTGGCCAACTTAATGCTGGCCCGCGCCACCGTGCGCGAGCGTGAAATGGCTGTCCGGTTGGCCATTGGAGCCAGCCGCGCACGTTTGATCCGGCAGTTACTTGCGGAAAGCTTCCCGTTAGCGGCGGCCGGCACCTGTGCCGGTATCCTATTGGCGCAGTTGCTGAGCCGTTATCTGGTTGGCTTCCTCACCACGACCGACAATCCCACGTACCTTCAACTTCAGCCGGACTGGCGATTTCTTGCTTTTACCGCCGCCGTTGGATTGATGACATGTATCGTCTTCGGCCTTGCGCCTGCGTTCCGTGCCACCCGGACTTCCCCCGTGGCCGCCATGAAAGCCTCCGGCCGCGGAGTTACGGCTGACCGGGAAAGGTTCGGACTGCGGCGCGTGCTGGTAATTATCCAAGTGGCCCTCTCGCTTGTCCTCCTGGTGGGTGCGCTGTTGTTCGTTGGAAGTTTGCGCAACCTGCTTACTCTGGATGCGGGCTTCAGGCAAGATGGGTTACCGATCGCCGGCATTGACGCCAGCCGTCTCGACTTCAAACCGGACCGCCGCGGCGTTCTGTACCGCGACTTACTCAGGCGCATTCAAGCCACTCCAGGAGTGGAAAGTGCTGCTACGGCAAGAATCGTTCAGGTAAGTGGATCCGGATGGAACGAAGATGTTGAGATCCTCGGTCAACCGAGTCATGGTCACCAAGTCCCTTGGTTCGACGGTGTCAGTGCGGGTTACTTTCGGACTATGGGAACTCCGCTGCTGGCGGGACGCGATTTCGACGATCGGGATACACCGGCCACTCAGGAAGTCGCGATCGTTAATGAGGAGTTCGTCAAGAAGTTTCTGGGCGGCGCGAATCCCATCGGGAGACAGGTTCGCCCGTTGGGAGGCCCAGGTGAAACGCAGCATGTCTACCAGATTGTTGGATTGGTCAAGAGCTCGAAATACCAAAGCATGCGCGAAGACCTGAAGCCGATCGTTTTTGTTGCGGACTCACAGGATAAAGAGCCGGGTTTAGGGACCAACTTTATTGTGCGGTCCACCGCTCAGTTGGGCGGCCTCACGGCGTCTTTGAAAAGCGCGATTTTAGCGGAGAGCCCCGCAATTTCGATTGAGTTTACAACCTTCAACCGGCAAGTAGGGGAGTCGCTGCTGCGCGAGCGCTTGCTTGCGAGTCTATCCGGTTTCTTCGGATTCCTTGCGGCTGTTCTGGCCACTGTTGGGCTGTACGGCGTGCTGTCTTATATGGTGGCGCGGCGTAGGAATGAGATTGGCATTCGAATGGCTGTAGGAGCAAATCAATCGAACGTGCTGATGCTGGTGATGCGGGAAGCCGTCGTATTGCTGCTGGCGGGGCTAGTGGTTGGAACGGGGCTGGCAATCGCGGGCGCGCGCACAGCGGGTTCACTTCTATTTGGATTGAAGCCCAATGATCCGGCGACCATCCTGCTGGCTGTTGCGCTGCTCTCAATAGTGGCGGGGATGGCGGCGCTGGTCCCGGCCATTCGGGCTTCACGCCTGCAGCCGATGAGCGCTTTGAGGGACGAGTAGTAACGACGTTTACTGGGCCGTTACTGTAAAGTCATCCGCGCTCAGGGCTGCGCCGCCCGGAGTCGCCACCGTGATCTTGCCTGTTCTTGCTCCCGCAGGTACAGTTGCGGAGATTTGAGAATTCGAGACAGAGGCAAACGTTGTCGCCGGCACACCGCCGAAGGCAACACCGAGTGCGCCCGTAAAGCTTTCGCCCAGGATGGTCACCACGGCCCCAACGGGACCATCAAGCGGTGAGAATGCTTGGATCGTCGGAATCACGCGGAAGGGAACGTTGCTCGAGAGTGGCCCGCTGGACGTGGTGACGCGAACGGTACCGGTTGTTGCTCCAACCGGCACGGTCGCACTAATCTCCGTGGGGCTCACGAGAACGAAGGGCGCCGCTAACTCGTGAAAGCTAACTTCTGTTGCGCCCGTCAGATCATTCCCAATGATGTGGACGGTGGCGCCCACTTTTGCCGCGGCCGGCTGCGCTAACACAAAGGGCTGGAAATCCAAAGAGATTCGAAAGATCGCACCATCCAGGTGGTCTCCGCCGTAAGCGGTGGTCCCGTAAAGGTTTCCATCCGTAGCTTGCGCGAGTCCCGCGTATGGGAGCCTGCCGTCGGCTCCATCGAATATATGCAGCGTAGTTAGCTCACCGGAGGGCGTGACCTTGAATACTGTCCCATCCAGGTAAGTGGCCCCGTAGTTGGTGGCGCCGTAGAAATTCCCGTCAGTGGCTTGCACCAACGCTCCGTAGGGCTGATATCCGTCGTCGGGACCGAAACTGTAGAGGGTGGTGAGTTGGCCGGCTGTCGTGATTTTGAAGACGGTCCCGCCGCTATTAGATCCTCCCGCTATCGTGGTTCCGTAAAGGTCGCCGTCGGCAGCCTGAATCAATGATCCGAATGGCTCGGCGCCGTCTGCAACGTCGAACTCATGCAGCGTTGTCAGGGTGCCGTTAGGTACAACTTTGAACAGCAGGCCGCAACCGGAAGCGCACGCGGCCGACCCGCCGTTCGGGGCCGTCCCATACAGGGCGCCATCGCCCGTCTGGATGAGTGCGGCGAAAGGACCGGCCCCGTCCGTCAAGCTAAAGCTGTAGAGGGTCGTTAGCTCGCCGTCGCAAGTGATCTTAAAAACGGTGCCACAGCCATCGAGGCAGTTACTACTGCCCCCGCCGCCCGAGGTGACTCCATAAAGGTCACCGTCTCTCGCCTGAATCAGACCTCCCGGATAAGCCCCGTCTGGGCCGCTGAAAGCATGCAGGGTTGTCCGCTCACCGGCCGGAGTAAGCTTCTCGATCGTCCCATAATAATTCACGCCACCATATTCCGTGGTGACGTAAAGGCTCCCGTCCGCCCCCTGCACCACAGCGGTGTAAGGGTAGTAACCTTGGGGACCGTTGAAGCTGTAGAGCGTCGTCAACTCGCCGCCCAACGTGATCTTGAAGACGCTTCCATAACCGTAGGCGCCGCCGCCGGCAGTTGTGCCATAGAGACTCGCATCGACGCCTTCGATCAGGGAACCATAAAACGGCTGCGCGCCGTTCCCGCCATTGAAATTCAACAGAGTGCGAAAGGTTTGAGCAGGCGAAAGGGTTGCTAAGAACAGCGCCATGCTTATGACCCGGAGGCTTGCGGAAATATTCATCTTGCTCCTACTTGGGGAACGCGGTTAGCGCACAAAACTGTTAGAATTTAGCATACGGCTCCGCTCCAATGCACCGCATCCTGGGGGTTTTCATTACGGTTCTGGTTGCGCTGGGGGTCGCCTCCGCAGCTGACTTCTCCACCACGATTCAGCCTTTCCTCAAGAAAAACTGTCTGGCTTGTCATAACGAAAAGGCCAGGTATGGCGGACTGGTTCTATCCGGCTACCAATCCACGGCAGACGTAGTCAGTAACCGGGATCTTTGGGAACTGGTTTCGGAGCGTATTAAGAACGGCGAGATGCCCCCGAAAGGTATGCCGCGTCCGGCGCCGGCCGATGCGGCGGCGGTAACTGCGTGGATCGACGAAACGTTCGATCGGATCGACCGCAGTACGCCGCCGGACCCGGGGCATTTGACCGCGCACCGCTTGAATCGCTTCGAATATAACAACGCCGTTCAGGATCTGCTGGCCATCGACTTCAAGCCCGCGGACGATTTTCCGAATGACGATTCCGGCTATGGGTTCGACAATATCGGCGATGTGCTTTCGCTGTCGCCCGTGCTGATGGAGAAGTATCTTTCCGCGGCGGAGAAGATCGCGCGGAAGGCGATTCCGACCGGAGCGCTGCCGAAGCCCACGCGCGAGAAGGTTCCCAACCACCATGTGCCGCGGTATGGGCCCGCGCCGGTGGGCGAATACATCCGGTATAAAGTCTCGAACGAAGCGGACTACACGGTTCGGGCTGTCGTGAGCGGGAAGCGCGAGCCGCTGATGATTACCCTCTATGTGGATAACCAACCGGTGAAGGACGCGCTTTTCGATGACACCGATGATGAGAAGGCCCGGTTCATTGAGTTCCCAACGCACCTGGCCGCTGGCGAGCACCGTTTTGGCGCGCGGCTGCGCCGGACGGTCACGGTGTATCCCATGCCGAAACCGCCGGACCTGAGGTTCATCAGCCCAAAGCCCGAGCCGGTAAAGGACAAGAATGCGGAACCGCCTCCGCCCACCCCGAGAGTGGACCATTTCGAGATCCAGGGACCTTATCATCCGCTGCCCGCACCGCCCACAGAGGCGCAGAAACGCATCTTTGTATGTGCGGAAAAGACGACGGCGTGCGCCGAGACCATGCTGCGTCCGCTGGCTTATCACGCCTGGCGACGGCCGGTAAAAGAAGCCGAGATTCAGAAGCTGGCCCGTTTTGTGACGCTGGCGCAAGCCTCGGGCGACACGTTCGATGAGGGCATGCGGCTAGCGCTTGAGGCCATTCTGGTCTCTCCCGATTTTCTGTTTCGCATCGAGCGCGATCCGAATCCGCGGGATGCTTCGCTGACGCACCCCGTAAGCGATTTCGAACTGGCTTCGCGCCTCTCGTTCTTCTTGTGGAGTTCCATTCCAGATGCGATTCTTCTGCACGCGGCTGAGGAGCACACGCTGCATCAACCCGCCGTGCTGAAGGCGCAGATGGCGCGCATGTTGAAAGATGGCCGCTCTGAGCGATTCGTGAACAGCTTTGCCGGACAGTGGTTGGAACTACGCAACCTGGACAGCATCAAGCCCGACCCGGACAAGTTCCCGCAATTCGAAGACCTGCGGGGCGAGATGCGGACCGAAACACGCATGTTCTTCGAGGAGGTGATGCGGGAAGATCGCAGCATCTTAGATTTTCTGGATGGCAAGTACACGTTCCTCAACCAGGAGCTGGCGGAGTTTTACGGGATAAACGGCGTAGAGGGGAATGAGTTCCGGCGCGTGGAACTGGACGGAGTGCAGCGCAGCGGCGTACTGACGCAGGCCAGCGTGTTGACCGTGTCGTCCTATCCCACGCGCACGTCACCTGTGATTCGGGGCAAGTGGGTGCTGGAGAATCTATTGAACGCTCCGCCGCCACCACCGCCGCCCAATGTGCCGGCGCTGGCGGATGGTGAAATCGGGACCAAGGTGAGCCTGCGCGAACAATTGGAGAAGCATCGCGCCAATCCGGTGTGCGCGTCATGCCATTCCAAGATGGACCCACTGGGCTTCGGCCTCGAAAACTACGACGCCATCGGTCACTGGCGCACTAAAGATGGGAGTTTCCCGATCGATTCCTCGGGTACGCTGCCATCCGGCAAGCGGTTTACGACGCCGGCGGAGATGAAGGAGATCTTGCGGTCGAACCCCGATGCGTTCGCCCAGTGTCTTAGTGAGAAAATGTTGACGTACGCGCTGGGGCGCGGGCTGGAGCGATACGATCGGCCGGCGATAAAGAAGATTGTGGCGCAGCTCGCGGCGAATGATTATCGATTCGGCGAGTTGATTTCCGGGATTGTGGAAAGCCTGCCGTTTCAGATGCGGCGGGGAGAAGGAGAAACGCATGTTACGCAAACACTTGCCCAGGCGCACCATCCTTAGGGGGTTGGGCGCGTCGATTGCGCTGCCGTTTCTGGACGCAATGACACCGGCCTTCGCGGCCACGAAGCAAGCGCCGCTGCGCATGGCCTTCACCTATGTACCGAACGGCATCAGCATGAATGCCTGGACGCCGGCGAAAGTTGGGACGGATTTCGAAATGAGCCGCATTCTGGCTCCGCTGGCGCCTTATAAAGACAGGCTCCTGCTGCTTTCCGGCTTGACGCATCACAATGGGTTTCCGCTGGGCGATGGCGCGGGAGACCATGCTCGCGCGGCGGCGACCTTCCTGACCGGAGTTCATCCGCGCAAGACCTCTGGCGCCGATATCGCGGCGGGGATTTCAGTGGACCAGATGGCGGCGCAGAAGCTGGGCGGAAAGACGCGCTTTGGTTCCATTGAACTGGCTTGCGAGGATGGACGGCTGGTGGGCAACTGCGACTCGGGCTACAGTTGCGCGTATTCCAACAGCATTTCGTGGCGGACGCCTTCGCAGCCGAATCCACCGGAAGTGAATCCGCGAGCGGTGTTTGAACGGCTGTTTGGCGATGCGAGCGAAGACCCGGCGGCCATGCAGCGGCGCGCCATTTACAGGCGCAGCATTCTGGATTTCGTGATGGATGACGCCAAGACCATGAAGGTCTCACTGGGGCCGACCGACAATCGCAAGCTGGACGAGTATCTGGACGGCATTCGCGAGATTGAGCGGCGCATCGAACAGGCGGAGAAGGAAGGCAACCAGGTCGCGCCTTCGATGGAGCATCCGGACGGCGTGCCGGTGGAGTTTGCGGACCACGTTAAGCTGATGTTCGACTTAATGGCCGCGGCTTTTCAGACGGACTCAACGCGTGTGGCGACCTTCATGATTGGGCGCGAAGGCAGCACGCGGACGTATCGCGAAATCGGCATTCCGGACGCGCATCACCCGTTGACGCATCACCGGAACGACCCGGAGTTGATCGAGAAAGTAACCCAGATCAACTGCTTTCATATGCAGCAATACGCGTATTTGCTGAAAAAGCTGAGCTCCATTCAGGAAGGCGAAGGCACGCTGCTGGATAACGTGATGATCGTATATGGAAGCGGTTTGAGCGACGGCAACCAGCATGATCATTCCAACCTGCCGGTGCTGGTGGCCGGAGGCGGCGCAGGGTCTTTGAAGACCGGTCGCCACGTGCAATATAAGAAGGACACCCCGATGGCGAACCTGCTGGTTTCGATGCTGGACCGTATGGGTGTGGATCATGGACTGCCGGGCGATGCCACCGGTCCGCTGGACCGGTTGAGCGATTTGAGTTAGGCTACGGAGATGCGGCGGGCGGCTTGGATTGTATGCCTGGGCTGCACGTGCCTGCCCGGCTTCGCGCAGTCGACCACAGACGGAGTGATTGAGCAGGTTCGGGAAAACTCGCTCAACTTTGACAAGCATCTGCCGAATTTCCTTTGCCAGGAAGTGGTGAAGCGGTTTGTGAAGCCGCATGAATCGGCCGAGTGGCAGTTCCTGGACGTCATCACCGCGCAGCTCACGTACTTCGAGAGCCATGAAGAATACCGGCAGATTCGCATTAACGATAAGCCCATGGCGGACGGTTCCCTGGGAGGCATCAAAGGAGCGATGGCACAAGGCGAATTCGGAACCCTTGTGAAGGACTTGTTTTTGCCCAGTAGCCAGGCTAAGTTCGATCCGGATGGCCGCGCGAAGATTCACGGCCGCCCGATGTCCAAATTCAGGTTCGACGTGCTAAGAGAGCATTCCCACTACCGCCTGCTGGCGAATGGCAACGTTGAGTATGTGGCTGCGTATCGAGGCCAGATCTGGGTAGATGACGAAACCAAAATGGTAATGCGGTTGGAAATGAGCGCGTACGGAATTCCTTTCGGCTTCCCTGTCAGATCGGTGAGCACCACACTTGACTACGAGTTCACAAAAGTAGGCGCCAACAAGTATCTGCTCCCCGCCAAGGCGGAAATTGTTTCGGCGCATCACTCGCAAACAACGAAGAACCTGGAGGAGTTTCGACAATACCGTAAATTCGGCGTAGAAACGAATCTTTCTTTCGATGTGGGGGACGTGAAGGCGAATTAAAGGCCGGCCCAGATTTCGGTGAGGTCCAGATCGAACCCGGCGATGGGACCTTCGCCGCGAACCAGCGAAACCGCTTCCAATTTCTCTGGCTCGGATTGGCCGGCTCGATAGACGTAAACAGTGCGCGTGTCCGGGTAGATCAGCCAAGCGACTTCCACTCCGGCATCCATCCAAACAGACATCTTCTGTTGCGCTGCATTCAAGCGGTCGCTAGGTGACAGGACTTCGACGACGAACTCGGGACAAACCGGCGGGAACTTGCGCCGCTGTTCCCTGGAGAGGCGAGCGAGTTTTTCGTTCGAGACCCATGCGGCGTCAGGTGAGAGGGCGGCGTTGTTCGGCAGGATGAACTCGGCACTGGAGTCAAAAGGTTTGCCCCGACGGTCTTGCACGGCCCATCGATAAAGTTGGGCAGAGACCCCCAGACTTTGATAGGACGATTCGCCTCCTGCTGGTGGCACGATAACTATCTCTCCTCGGGCAGTGCGTTCAAAACGCATATTCCCGTTGGCCACGCAGAATTGGTAATAGTCCTCGTCGCTCATCGGGGCGTCGGGATTGAGCGCCAGCTTCGCGGGAAGCGAGTTTTCCGGAAGAACGACCTGCATACTTATCAGGGTACGCTATCTGGGAGGCGCTGCGAAGACGATCTGCAGGAGCTGTAATTGCTGGGCCAGGAAGCCGGTGTCCTGGACGTAAGTCACGTATTCGGTTTGCCCGTTGCCCTGTGCGAATTCAGGATGCGCAAGAGCCGCATAGTCGGCATTGTTTTGATATCCGGGAAGGCCGGTATAGAACTGGGTGGCGGCCGACCAGGGTCCCCAGGGTTCGTAAGAAACACAATAATACAGGTTATCGTTGAATACGCCGCTGTAGATTGCCACGTACATCCCGAGATAATTGTCATAGAAAATTGAGCTTCCGGCCGCGCCTCCGTTGAACACGGTGGCGGCGTTCGAGGCGCTGGAACTCCAGGTTCCATTACCGGCATAGTAAGTCCACTCACTCAGGGTGGTTACATCGGCAAGGTTGACTTTCGCTACCTGAGTATTCTCACTAAGGAACTCGCCCTGATTTCCAAACATATAGAGCGTTTCTCCAGAGACGACCCAACCGGAAGTGAACCCGACCTGGGTTCCCTGAAACAGAAGCGTGGGGTATGGTGTGCCCGGCGCGACTACCGGACGAGTGATGATTCCGTTCTGCCAAATGGCTACTCCCTCGCCCATGGAGATCCAGCCTGAATAGGTGGGCGAGCGCCAGATTTCACCGAAGAAAATGAGCGCGCGATTTCGAGCCGGATCGGGTACCACCGGGCCGGGCCAGATGGCGATATTCGCGCCGCATGGCTGCGCCGTGCAGTTATTCGAATCGTGAGCCGCGTTGTAGGCGGCCTCCCAAGGCAGGAAGGGCATGAACTCGGCGGGCGCGCCGCTGGAATCGACGAAGTTCCCGTTGAGGTTGATGCCGTTTGAGGCATCGAGGTTGGTGGTCCACGCGAGGGAGTTGCTGAAAAAATTCGTACCGGACGCATTGTCCTTCGTGAGGGCGGTGTCGTTGAACATCCAGACCGACTTGCCGTTTATTTCGGCGCTATAGGTGCCATCGCGGCCTTGCACCAGCGGGTCCTGCGTGACGATTCCCATGGGCGTGACGGACTGGATGGCGGGAATCGGCGGCGGCCCGGACTGGGCGATGGCGGAGATGCCAACCAGCGCAAGTAGATAGCTTCCGAATAGGAATTTGGAAAAGGGCATGAGCCACCATTTTAGTGCAGGTTGCGCCGGCTAAGTCCGGACGGCCTAACGTATGGCGCGCGTACAAAGGGCCGAAGTCTCTGATGGGCGCGGCCCGGCAGAATCAGTGGGCCTTTGATGTTTTTCAGCCGAGTCCGATTTTCTGAAGCTCCTTGATTCCGATGAGTAGCGAGTCGATGCATGATGTCGGAACCTTTGCATTCTCGCGAGTCCACGCATAGAGCGTAGTCGCGGCTGTCGGAATGAGATCAGGCCAGTCGTCGCGCGTTTTCTTATAGTCCGTGGTTTCCTCCGCCGGAACATCATTGAGGCAGAGAATCCAGGTTTCAATATTGCGCCTCGGAACAAGGCGCGCGATCTCCCTGGAATCGTTGGGGATCGGAGGGAGCCCGGCCTCGCGCAAGGTCTGATCGAGCTGTGCCGAACGTTGCTGAACGGTGAGCGTATCCGCATCAATCAGGACAATCAGCTTCGTCTCCGCCTGACGCCGGCGGCAAGCTTTGAGCTGGACTGGAAATTGCGCGCGAACCCATTGCTCCGCGCTCCCCGCGCCCGACGGCGAGGTAACGAAGCGCATCGCATGGGTGCCGTACTTTAGCGCCTTGAGGTACCTGCGTGCGACTTGTTCATGGCGATTGTCTTCCACAAGCAGTACGATCAGGGACGGTCTGGGCACTACTCCCATCCCCTGGCGATCAACTCCGCGGGCGGGAGCGTTCCGTCGTCGTCAGCCTTGAACTTCTCCGAGCGCACATGACCGTTTTCCTCGCGAAAGAACCGCAGTCCATATTCCCTCGCCCAGTGGTTCAGGATTTCAGGATGATGGGAGATGAGAATCAACTGGCCCCTGTGGTCTTCGACGCCTTCTTCCGCCGCCAGGAGCCAAGGCTGAATCTCACGAAGCGAAATGAAATTATCAGGTTCGTCCAAAAAGACGGTATCGCCCCGATTGATCGTGAAATGAAGGATCATGTAGAGCGCGATCAAAAATCTCTGGCCGTCCGAGAGTTCGGAGATGGAGTAACTGATTCTTTTCTTTTCCTTGGGCGCCAGGAATTCTACACGGAGCTTCCTCACGCCGTCGTCCTCATTAGAAAACCGCAACGCCTGAAATCCATCCATGCAGTCTTTTAACGATGCCAGGAATGCGACGTTTTCTTCCGGATAGGTCTGCAGGCAATAGCGATACCAACTCGCGAGGTTACCCAGTTTGAAGTCCGGTTCACTTTCCTCGCTGTCCGCCAGTTCGTCCATCTGCCCTCTGTACACGTCAATGTCGAAGCAATGAACTCGATCCAACCATTGGACGAAACGCTGGACATCGGAGTTGCTGAGCAGGGACAGTTGCAACGCGGACCGGTTGGTCTGGAGCGGAACCGCAATCGAATTGCCATCATTCGGGAAGAAGCGAATCTGTCCGCCGGCCAATTCGAAGACGGTTGCCCCGGACACCTTCAAACGTTCCAGGACCACAGCCTGCTCCCTTGACGCGCCCAAGAAACTGATTTCGACGCGATAGTCGAAAGGCGCTCCAAGGAGGTTCGCCTCCACCTCAATCACCTGAGTCGGAAGATCCTGCCATCTGGTGCGGGTGGATTGTATAAATTGATTCGAATCGCCCCTCACAAAGGCCTTGAGATAGCGAATCGCTTCCAGGAGGGATGACTTGCCGCTGCCGTTCGGTCCGATCAATAGTTGCTTTGGGTGTGGCCGGTACTCGAAGTTCACGAAGCTCCGGAAATTGTCGATGTAGATCCGAGTCAGCATGCGTATTGATTATAGGCTGCCGCACGGCTGTGTGAAGCGTTCGGGTTTAGCGTGCGCATTCGCATCGGTAACCATCGCGTGCAATTGAACATGGGCGGCGGGGCGGTGATCGTCAGGGAGCTTCGTGAGAACGAGGTCGGGGTTGCGCTTGGCCTGGGACACTCGGTCACCATCCGGTGGAGGATGCCGATGCCCACTGTGCTCGAGCTAAAGATCACGGGGCGCGGATTACGCAAGAGCCGGTGACCCACCCATTCGGCGAGCGGCAATACAATGCGGATGACTTGGCTAGACGGCAGAGCAGTTGTGATGGGTCAAGAGTCATCGCATCGGTCTTTCGCAGTCTGATAATTTGGAGCGAGTTGGCCCGACATTATGTTCAGATTTCTACTGCTTCTGATAAGCGTGATGGGCGCCTTCGGTGACGACTCACATCCCACCCTGACGGTTGGCTCCGCCGCGCCGGATTTCGCGCTGCCGGGCACGGATGGGAAGATTCACCGGCTGGCCGACTATGCGGACAAAGATGTGCTGGCGGTGGTCTTTACGTGCAATCACTGTCCCATCGCACAGATGTATGAGGACCGAATCCAGGCGCTGTTCGCCGAGTATTCCAACAAGAGCGTAGCCGTGGTCGCGATCCAACCGAATGACCCCGGTGCCATCCGGGTAGACGAATTGGATTCGTCCGATATGAGCGACAGCCTTGAGGAAATGAAGATTCGCGCGGCGTATCGTCACTTGTCTTATCCCTATCTCTACGATGGCGAAACGCAGACGGTGGCGGAGGCATACGGCCCGAAAGCCACACCCCATGTATTCATCTTCGACCGCCTGAGGAAGTTGCGATACGAAGGGCGGATGGACAACAGCTATAGAAAAGAACTGGTGAGGACGACGGAGGCGCGCGACGCGATTGACGCGCTGCTCAGCGGGCGTGAGCCGGCAGTGACGCATACGGGAGTGTTCGGCTGTTCCACAAAATGGAAATCTAAACAGGCGAGCCGCCTTGAGACACTCAGGAAAATAGAAGCCGAGCCCGTATCGGTGGAGATGGCGTCGGCGGAGGACTTGAAGAAGCTGCGGGCCAACCCCACCGGTAAGCTGCTGTTAGTCAACTTTTGGGCAACGTGGTGCGGCCCGTGCATTCACGAATTCCCGGAAATGCAAACGACGTTCCGAATGTATCGAGGGAGGGACTTCGAGGTGGTCCCGGTGTCGGTGAATATGCCCGATGAGAAAGAAAGCGTGCTGAGCTTGTTACGGAAGCAGCACGCTTCCACCCGGAACCTGCTGTTTGGTTCCGACGATACGACAGCGTTGCAGGCGGCATTCAATGAGAAATGGCAATCGGGCGTGCCGTACACGGTGCTCATCTCACCGGAAGGCAAGATTGTGTTTGAAAAAGAGGGCGAGATCGATATGCTCTCGCTGCGGCGCATTATTTTGGCCAATATGCCGGGTGGGGATTATGTGGGTTTCCGGCAGTATTGGTTGAACCCCTGAAATTCTCTTGCTCCCTATTTTAATGTAGCAAGGTCTCGACGCTGAAGTCTAACGCGAAGAAAATAAAGTAGATAGAGGTCGCTAAAAAGCAAGCTTCAAAGTAATATTCCGTCCCGAATCCGAGTAACATGGGCATGCGGCCTGGAATTCGCTATGCAGGCAGCCATTCTTCACCATGCGCGTGCTGCTATCTACAATCGGGTCTCGCGGCGACGTCCAGCCACTAGTGGCTCTGGCATTGCAGTTGATCGAGCTTGGGCAGGAAGCCCGTATCTGCGCGCCGCCCGACTTCGGCGAGTGGATTGGCACTCTCGGGATTCCGTTCGTGCCGGTCGGACCCCAGGTGCGCCAGACCGCCGCGCCCAACCCGCCAGCCGCGCAGATCCCGCCAACGCCGGAGCAACTTCGCCAGCTAATGCACGGCACTGTCGCCGGTCAGTTCCAGGCAATCACACCGGCGGCCAAGGGCTGTGACCTTTTAGTAGCGGGGATGGCGCTGCAATTCGCACTTCACTCGATTGCGGAGCAGATGCGAATCCCCTACGTTTATGCAGCCTGGTCCCCGATCACTCTGCCGTCCCCACACCATGCACCACCCCCATTGCCGTCGTGGGCACAGCCTGCGGCGGACGGCACAGCCGACAATCGCGAGCTCTGGACTCAGGACGCGAAACGCTGGAACGACCAATTTGCCGAAGCGATCAACTCTCAACGGGAGGCCGTTGGTTTGGCGCCGGTCGCCGACGTGCGGAGACACATCTTCACGGATCGGCCATGGTTGGCCGCCGACCAGACGTTGGCCCCATGGCCCCCTGCGGACCTGAATGTCGTCCAGACCGGCGCCTGGATTCGTTCGGACCATAGGCAACTCTCCTTAGAACTGGAGACGTTCCTGGACGCCGGCGAGCCACCCGTCTACTTCGGCTTCGGTAGTATGCGGGCGCCACAGGACTTGGGCGAGGCGATCGTCAGGGCCGCGCGCGCCGTGGGCCGCCGTGCCATCGTGTCACGCGGGTGGGCTGGCGTGACACTCACGGACACCGCACCCGACTGCCTTTCCATCGGAGAAATAAACATGCAGGCGCTCTTCAGGAGGGTCGCCGCTGTTGTGCACCACGGCGGCGCGGGCACAACCACCACTGCCGCGCAGGCCGGAGCGCCCCAGGTGGTCGTGCCGCAGATGTACGACCAGCATTACTGGGCAAGCAGAGTGCACCAGCTCGGGATCGGAACCGCCCACGCGCCCGGCGCGCCCTCTGCCGACTCGCTGACGGAGGCGCTCAGCCGCACGCTGCAGCCGGACGTTGCGGCCCGTGCGCGGACGGTGGCAGCCTCGGTGCGGATTGATGGCGCGGAGGTGGCCGCGCGGCGGCTGATCGACGAGTTTTCCCGCAGCGCACCCGGACACGAGTTTACGGGGTCATGAGGTATTCACGGGCCACAGGGCTTGAGCGAACTGACCTTGACAGCGTGCCCGTCAACCGGGCAGAGCCGAGTCCGGCAGGTAACCCCACGTTCCATACCTGGTCTCGCCGGTAGGCTGGACACTCGTCTCGCGCTAAACTTTGATTCTATGCGGCGTTGCGTCCTGCTGTTGGTGTTCGTTTCGACGTGCTTCGGGCGGGAGCCTGTACATGCCCGTCACGCCATGGTGGTCAGCGTGGAATCGCATGCCACCGACGCCGGCGTAGCCGTCTTGCAAGCCGGCGGCAATGCGGTGGACGCCGCGGTTGCCGTAGCTTTCGCCCTGGCCGTGACGCATCCTTCCGCAGGCAATATCGGTGGAGGCGGGTTCATGCTCGTTCGCCTGGCCAACGGGCAAACGGACTTCGTCGACTTCCGCGAGCGTGCGCCGGCATCAGCATCGCACGACATGTACATCGGTCCCGATGGGAAGCCGACTACGGACAGCGTGGAGGGGTATCGCGCCTCTGGTATTCCCGGCACTGTTGCCGGAATGGAGTCCGCCCATCTGAAATTTGGCAAGCGGCCCTGGAAAGAGCTGGTCCAGCCGGCGATCGATTTGGCGCGTCACGGTTTTCCACTTTCGTGGGATTTGGCGCGCTCGTTGCGTGATCCCCAAAGCGCTGCGAAGCTTGGCAAGTTTGAAGATTCCAGGAAGATCTTTCTGAACGACGGAAAAGGCTACGAGGTGGGCGATGTTCTCAAGCAGCCCGAACTCACCGCCACCCTGGAACGGATTCGCGACTTCGGCGCGGCCGGTTTCTATGAGGGTCCGGTGGCCCATAAGCTGGCGGATGACATGCGCGCCCATGGCGGGCTCATTACGGAGAAGGATCTCGCCAATTACAAGGCAATCGATCGACCGGCTTTATCCGGCAAGTATAAGGACTATACCGTGATCACCGCGCCCCCGCCTAGTTCCGGCGGCGTTGGCGTTCTGCAAATGATGGGCGTGCTGGAAGGCACGGATTACGCGCGAACGGGGGCGGGCTCCGCGCGCGAACTCCATTTCCTGGCCGAAGCCATGCGCCGCTTCTTCGCCGACCGGAGTGAATGGCTGGGCGATCCGGAATTCTTCAAGGTTCCCGTCATTTCACTGCTGAGCCCAGCCACCATTACCGCGCTCCGCGCTTCCATCAATCCGGACCACGCTACCCCGAGTAGTGAGATCAAACCTGGCGTGTATGAGGGCAAAGAAAGCACCCAGACCACCCATTTTTCAATTGTGGATTCAGAGGGCAATGCGGTCGCCGTCACCTATACCCTCAACGGTGGATTCGGTTCCGGGGTTACCGCTTCGGGTCTCGGCTTTCTGCTCAACAATGAGATGGACGACTTCGCGCCCAAGCCTGGGTCGCCGAACGCATACGGCCTGATTCAGGGGGAAGCAAACTCGATTGCGCCGGGTAAGACGCCGCTCTCTTCCATGACTCCCACTATCCTGCTGCGGGACGGCAAGCTGCGCGCGGTCCTGGGGACGCCCGGCGGACCAACCATTATTAACTCTGTTCTCCAGGTGGCTTTGAACCTGATGGACTTCGGCATGAACGCGCAGCAGGCTGTGGATCAGCCTCGCATCCATCATCAATGGATGCCTGACAAGTTGCTGGCGGAAGAGACTCTTTCGCCCGATACCATCGAGTTGCTCAAGAGTAAGTACGGACATGATGTTATTCTGCGCCCCCGCATCGGCGAAATGGCCGTGATTCGAGTCGAAAACGGCTGGCTCGAAGGCGCTCCGGATGGCCGTACGGAAGGTACCGCTAAAGGATTCTAGTGAAGCACGTATTATCAACGCACTTAATAGTCAATCATCGTCTCACCGTCGCGTGGCTCAACCGCGCTGAACAGGCCGGCATTCCGGCGGTCGAGATCTTCTGCGCCCGGCAGCATCTGGATTATCGGGATCAATCTCAGATTCGCGAACTGGGCCACTTTTTCCGCGATGCCAAGCTGGCGCTTCATTCCATCCATTCGCCTATGTACACGGACGACATGTGGGGCCGCTCGGGACCGCATTCCTGGCTGAATATCTGCGAGCATGTCAAGGGCGAACGAATTCGAATGGTGGATGAGATTAAGCGCGCCATCGAGATTGCTGAAACCATTCCGTTCAAGTACATGGTGCAACATATCGGCGTCCTGGATGAAGCATACGACGATCGGAAGGTCGACGCGGCTTTTAATTCGCTGGAAGAGCTATCCAACTTCGCCCGTCAGCGGGGTGTCCAGATTCTGCTGGAGAATATCCCCAATGCAATGTCCACGGCCGAGCGTCTGGTCAGGTTTCTGGAGACGACTCACCTGGATCTTTCTTTCGTGTTCGATACCGGCCACGCAAACTTGGGTGCGGGCGTGGAACATGAATTCAAGCTGATGAAGAAACGAATTCGATCGCTGCATGTTCACGACAACGATGGCCGGAAGGATCTGCATCTGTTCCCGTTGATCGCGGAAGGCGGCACCATCGAGTGGAAGCCCGTAATGGAGTTGCTACGTTCCGCGGAGGATCAATTCCCGTTATTACTGGAGCTGAAGGAGGTCCCGGAAATGGCCAATCCGCTGGAGAAGGTGCAAGAAGTTTTCGAGCGTCTGGAAGAGATTTGAACGGACTTGGACGGGACAATCCTCATCGAAAATCCCAACCAGAGACTTGTGGTTTACGGAACCTTGGCGCCGGGGGAGGTGAATCATCATATCCTTGAACCCATTCCCGGCAATTGGTCTCGGTGCGTACTTCGCGGCGCTATTGATCGATCGGGCAGTTTCCCGGTATTCCAGTGGGATCCTTCGGGAGAGGCATTGGAGGCCCAGCTGTTTGAGTCACCTGAACTACCGGATCATTGGTTGCGGATCGACAGATTTGAAGGGCCGCGCTATAAGCGCTTGATTGTCCCGGCGGAAACCGAGCGCGGGATTAAGATGGCCAACGTCTATGTCGCGGCCTCGCCGTGAATTGGCTATCATAAGAGGAGCGTAATGAACGATCTTCAGTTCTACCTCGCCGTCGGCCTCCCGATCGCGCTGAACCTCTCGGCAATCACCATCTCGTTCCTTGCGCTCAACAAACGCATCGACGACATGCGGGATGTGTTGCGGGCAGAAACCAAAGCTGAAGTCGCAGTTCTCAGAAGTGAGGTGCGAGCCGACATCGCCGACCTTCGCGGGGAACTCCGAATCGGATTGCTCCGCATGGAAGGCAAAATCGACAGTCTCCTGAACATGATGGCTAATCACGAGCAGCGCGTCTCAAGACTCGAAGAGAAAAAGTAAGGGGCTTACGTTCCTACGAAGGCGCCTTCACTTCGTACAGATACACCGTATGCACGACGCCCATGCTGTTCACCTTCAGCACCTGGGCCGGCGTCCATCCCCGAATCGCATAATCATGTGAAACCACGCGCGCGCCGGGGTGTAGCTTTGCCAGCAACGGCTTTAAGCGTTCATTCGAACTGGTGAGGAAGTAAAGCGTCACCACGTCGGCCGGGGCCAGATCCGTATGCAGCGCGTTCCCGTGGATCACCTGGATCTTGCCGTCGAGCCCCATGGACTTGATCCGCGCCGCGGTTTTCTCGTAGATGTCACGCGACATCTCGACGCCTACGCCTTTGGCGTTGTACTTTTGGGCCGCGGTGATCAGAATGCGCCCATCGCCGCAACCCAGGTCATAAACGGTTTCGCCGGGCCTGACGCGCGCCACCTTCAACATTTCGTCCACAACGGACTGGGGCGTGGGCACGTCGGGGCCCAGGTTATCCGGGTTCTTGAATTGCTGGCAGACCGCCTGCTCGGAAAGAGCCAGGGATGCGAACAGGATTGCGCAAATGGTAGTGAGAGCTCGCATGCCGCGTCAGCGGGTAGCTGACGGCATCGTTGCCACCCGCGCCACTTTTAATTTTACAATATGCGACATGATCTCTGACCACGCATTCCAAAGATCTTGCGGGCGGGTGATGGTGTACTCGAACCCGCGCAGGTGCTTAACCACTTCCCCAATCGCGTCGCGCCATGGGCTTTGCAGCGGATTCAGGTTGTAATTCATGTAAAAAACGGGGTAGTTGACGTCTCCGCTGAGAGCCCGGATGGATTCCGTGGGAATCCCCTGTTCCATCATCACCTTGGGGCCGGCGAAAATCATGGCGTCCGGCTTGTCGTGCGCCATCTCATTGGTGATCAACTGCGTCAGGAATTCCGTATCGGAGTGCTTCTGGTTTAGCTGGCTGACCCGAACGGTCCCCAACTTCACGGAATTAAGGCTGTCGCCGATGGCCGGAAAGTCGATCTGATCCGCCTGGTCCTGGCGGTAAACAACCCGCTGCTCCTGCATATTGAAAGCGACCACCGAGAATTTGCCGATTTTCGGCTCGCGGGAGATGTTGCGCAAGATGGAAACCAGCGCCTCGGTATCCAGCGGCTGCATGGCTGCGGCCAGATACTGCTGCGGCGCGAAATTCACCAGCACCTTCACATTGAGACCGCTGTTCTTGTCACGCGCGATCGGGGGCTCCTGCCGGAATGGTTGCGGATCCAGGGCTTCCACGCGATCCGGCTGAATGGCCAGCTTCACGTCCCGATCCTTGGGCTGGAGAGCCGCGGTATAGGACCAATAGGAGCTACAAACTCGCTCGGCCCTGTCCCGCATTAGCCAATCCACCTGGTAATTTCCCAGACCAAGTACGAACGAGCCCTGCAGAAAAGCGGAGCCCCCGGCTTTCTCATCCAACTTCGGCACATCAACTTTCTGCGAAAAATACACCGGGGATTCGGGATGGTCGGCCGGCGTAACCCGGAAGATCATCGTCAGCACATCTTCTCCCCCGTTGAGCTCAGCCATGGGTACCGAGACGTCGTAGATGGCGTGGAACTTAAGATCGAATCCCAGCGCCGGTTTACCAGGGGTAACGTTGCAGGGTATATCCTTGCGCGGTTCTTTGGTTTCCAAAATGGCGTTGTCGCCGCCCAGCACGATCACGCGCCCATTTTGGCCGGATCCCTGAATCAGGTCCTGGGCACAGCAACTTGCGCTGGCGCCGATGCCCGCCATAATGACTGTCGCAAGTGACCTTGCGAACCGATTCTGCCCAAGTCGCGGACCACAACAGTGCTCCATTTTTGGCTTCCCTAGCCGACCGTTGATGATAAACATAGCGAACCACCGGGCAGGATGCAAGGGGTGTAGCGTACCGGATCGCTCTTTATCACAAGAATTTGACACAAGAGGTTCGTATCCTTAGGCCCCGAACTACATCTGATACAAAAGGTGAGACGGATGACGGAAAAAATTGTGGGGGCCGACGCCCTCGCCGAGTCACGGGCTGATACAGACCGTCTGTTCCGGCTGTTGGTGGACGACGATCTGTTCGTGCGCCCGTTGCCGCAGAGGCATCGTTTGATTTTCTACCTCGGGCACCTGGAGGCCTTTGACTGGAACCAGGCCGGGTGCCTGGCCTTAGGTGAGCCGCATTTGGATAAGAGCCTCGATCAGCTGTTTGCGCGCGGCATTGATCCCGAGCCCGGCCTGCTCCCGTCCGACCAGCCAACGGACTGGCCCCGTTTGGAACAGGCGCGCGCCTACGTGAACCAGGTTCGCGGGCGGATCGATCAAATCTGGCAAGAAGTTCCGGCGGACATCCGGCAGACCGTGATCGAGCACCGTTGGATGCACGCGGAGACCTTGGCCTATCAGCTGCATAACCTGCCTTTTGAGAAAAAGAACAAGCCGGCCATGATGCGGCAGGAATCTGGCCCGCCGCCGGAGAACTGCTTTCGGACGATCCCATCCGGAATCGCCACGATGGGCCGTAAACCTGGCGCCCAATTCGGTTGGGACAACGAGTTTGAAGAGTTTGCGCAACACGTGCCGGAGTTCTCGGTAGCCGAGTACAAGGTAACCAACGGAGAGTATCTGGAGTTCGTGAACCAGGGGAACGCCGCTCCCCACTTCTGGACGCGCCAAGGCGATGAATTCTTCTACCGCGGCATGTTCGAACTGGTTCCGCTTCCGCTGGATGCGCCGGTTTATGTAACGCAGAAGCAAGCGGCCGAGTATGCGAATTGGCGCGGCGCAGACCTGATGACGGAGCCGCAATTCCACCGGGCAGCCTATGGGACCCCGGAGGGGTCGGAGCGGGAATACCCGTGGGGCGACCTGAGCGCCGTCAACGGAAATTTCGGTTTCCGCCATTGGGACCCGGTTTCGGTGACGGCTGATCCCGGGGGACGCAGCGTCTTTGGAGTCAACCAGTTGGTGGGAAACGGGTGGGAGTGGACTAAAACACCTTTCGGCCCGTTTCCCGGATTTCAGCCGCAGCCAAACTATCCCGGCTATTCCGCCGATTTCTTCGATGACAGCCACTTCGTTTTGAAGGGCGCATCACCGCGCACGGCCCAGGTGCTCACGCGGCGATCGCTGCGAAACTGGTTTCGTCCGGATTATCCATACGTTTACGCGACTTTTCGCCTGGTGGAGAACTAGTGACTAAACAACAGCTTGCCGTCCGCTTTGACGAGCAGTTCGCTCAGGACGTGCTGCGCGGGTTGGCCAGTGAGCCACAGAAATGGCTTTCCGCTCAGTATTTCTATGACGAGGTAGGGTCGGCGCTTTTCGAGGCGATCACGGCACTGCCGGAATACGGACTCACGCGCGCAGATTCGCGCCTGCTGCGGCAACATGCAGGGGAGATGATCGGCTTCCGGCCGGAGCCGCTCCACATGGTCGAACTCGGCAGCGGGTCTGGCGCAAAGACGCGCTGGCTGTTGGAAGCTGAGACCGCCCGCCATGGTGGCGCGCGGTATACCGCGATCGATGTTTCAGCAGCCGCATTGGAGGCGTGCCGCGCCGCACTGGGCCGTCTGCCGGAGATCGAAATCAAGACAGAACAATCGACTTATCTTGACGGCGTCCGCGCGGCTTTGCGGAATCGGCGCCCCAGCGAACAGGTTTTGGTTCTCTTCCTGGGTAGCACGATTGGCAATTTCCCATTGCCCGACGCGGTGCAGTTACTGATCGAACTGCGCGGGGCGCTTCGAGTTGGTGACGGCCTGTTGCTCGGTACGGATCTAATCAAACCAGTCGACCAGCTCCTTCTCGCTTATGACGATCCGGCGGGCGTGACGGCGGCGTTCAATCGTAACCTGCTGGCCCACATCAACCGGGAGTTGCGGGCCGATTTCGATCTGCGCTCGTTTGAGCATGAAGTTCGATTCGATCCGGAGGCAAGCCGGATCGAAATGCACCTGCGTTCCGTCCAGCCCCAGACAGTATGGATCGAGGCGCTCGACCGGACGTTCCGGTTCGAGGCCGGGGAAACGATCTGGACTGAATCCAGCCGTAAGTTCACCCTGGACAGCGTCAGGCAGTTAGCCGCCGCGTCGGGTTTTGAGTGCCGGCGGCAGTGGGTCGACAGCGAGTGGCCTTTCGCCGAGAGCTTGCTGATAGCCGAGTGAACCAGCCTCTGGCAGTCCAGTTTCGAAATGTTGGCTATCGGGCGTCCGGCCGGGCGATTCTGCATAACCTGTCGTTCGAAGTTCCAGCAGGAGAGACGCTGATCCTGCTGGGACGCAGCGGCTCGGGGAAGACTACGGCGCTTCGCCTCATCAACGGTCTGCTGATGCCTTCGGGCGGACAGGTCTTGGTGGGGGGGCGCGCGGTTGCCGAGTGGGACCCGATCGATCTGCGCCGCAAGACGGGTTACGTGATTCAGGAATCGGGCCTGTTTCCGCACTTCACCGTGGAGCGGAATATAGGGCTGGTTCCGGCGCTTTTGAAATGGCCCGCGGCGGAACAGGGCGCGCGCGTTCGGGAACTGCTGGAGCAGGTTGGGCTGCCGTTTGCTGAGTTCGGGCATCGCAGACCAAGCGAACTCTCCGGAGGCCAGAGACAGCGCGTGGGAGTTGCTCGCGCCTTGGCGGCGCGCCCCGGCCTGATGCTTTTGGACGAACCGTTTGGAGCGCTCGATCCGGTAACGCGCCTGGAACTGCAGCGGCAGCTTCTGGAGTTGCGCCGGCGTGAGCGCGTCACTTCCATCTTTGTCACGCACGATGTCCGGGAAGCCATGAAACTGGGCACCCGGATCGCACTGCTGACCCAGGGCGAGCTCGAGTTCTTTGGAACACCCGCAGAATTTCAGCAATCAGACGGCGATGAGGCGCGGCGTTTTCTGGAGGTTCTGCAGTGATTCCGCACGGGATGCTGCGCGATCTGAGCGAACTCTCGGTGGAGCATCTGGAGATGGTCGCGATCGCCATGTTGGCCGCAGTGGCAATCGCAATCCCCAGCGCCATTCTCCTTTCACGCAGGCCGCGATTGAGCCGCTGGGGATTAGGGTTCGCCAACATTCTGCAAACCATTCCCAGCCTGGCGCTATTTGGGTTTCTGATCCCGATTCCGTTCCTGGGAGTGGGCAAAGCCACTGCCGTCGTCGCATTGATTCTATACGCGCTGCTGCCCATTTTGCGAAACACTTTGGTGGGCATTACCGGAGTGGACGCGGCCGTTCGCGAGTCTGCCGTGGCCATGGGGATGACTCCCGGTCAGGTGCTTTGGCAGGTGGAATTGCCGCTGGGCGCGAAAGCGATCCTGGCGGGCGTGCGAATTGCCACCGTCACTACCATCGGCACCGCAACCATTGCCGCGGCTATCGGCGCGGGCGGGCTGGGCGTCTTCATCTTTCGCGGGATCGCGGAGTTTGACACCGTGCAGATTCTGGCGGGGGCTATCCCAGCCGCGCTCCTGGCATTGCTGGCGGATGAGTTATTGGGATGGGTGGAGCGGCGCGTTGCATGAAAGCAGCACTGGCCGTGGTTTGCTTCCTGCTGATCGGTTGCTCGGGACCGCCGCGCATCACTGTCGGTTCAAAGAACTTCACGGAACAATTGATTCTGGGCGAAATCATCGCTCAGCAGATTGAACGCGAGGTGCATACCGACGTGCGGCGAAAGCTGGACCTGGGCGGAACATTTCTGGCCCAGCGCGCGATGCTGAGCGGCGGCATAGACCTGTATCCGGAATACACCGGAACGGCCCTCACAGCGGTTTTGAAACAGCCGGTCGTGAAAGATCCTGCAGAAGCGCTGGCTAGGGTGCGCGCGGGATATGCGCAGTGGCACATCCGCTGGATGGAACCTTTAGGATTTGAGAATACCTTTGCTATGGCCATCCGTCGCGCCGACGCCCAATCCCGCAACGTCCACACTTTGAGTGAAGCGGGCGTGTACCCGGCAGGTTGGCGCATGGGCTGTGGTTATGAATTCGAGCAGCGTCCCGACGGGCTGCCGGGTTTGGTGAAGACGTATGGGTTGCACGTGGACGGGCCCGTCAAAACCATGGACCTCGGTCTGCTTTACCGCGCGCTGGCGCAGAAGAACGTGGACCTGGTGGCCGGCAATTCCACCGATGGCGCGCTCAGCGTGCTGCCGGTAGAGGTCCTCAAAGACGACCGGCGCTACTTTCCCCCCTATGAAGTGGCCATTATTGTGAGGGAGCAGGCTCTATCGGAATTTCCCGGGCTGGAAGCGGCCATTGCCAAGCTGAGCGGGACCATTACGACCGGGATGATGCAGAAGTGGAATTATGAGGTGGATGGCAAGCATCATCCGGTGCGGGAGGTGGCGGAGCTAGCGCTACAGGAGATTGATTCGGTCATGCGGCATCATGCAAAGGTCATGGCGCCGCAGACAGCGAAGGTTCCCGGCCGCAATTAATCTTACGGTTTTGCGCTGATTCCGGAAGGCGTTGTCTTCTTCGCCGCAGTCGGCGAGGCGGGAGTCTTCGGAGCGGCCGAGGTTGTCGTACCCGCCGCGGAACTGGCGTCGTAGGCCGCAATGATATCGCGCGTGATGTCGATCCCGTTCGAGGCGTAAAGCACCGGAGAGGATTGAGCGCTCACATCAATCACCAACTCGTAGCCTTTTTCCGAGGCGTACTTATTAATGACAGCCATGATTTTTCCGCCCAGGTCGTTCATCAGGCGCTGATTCTCTTCCTGAAGGTCGTTATTCGCATCGTCCGTATCGCGGTTGAGCGCCTTGGTGGCAACGTCGATATCGCGGGCCAGTTTCTGCTGTGCCTCGGGCGACATGGTGTTTTGCCCTTTACGAAGCGTGTCTTCATCTTTTGCGATCTCGGTTCGCTTGGCGTCCAGTTTGGCCTTCACCGGATTGAACTTCGCCTGAATGTCGGCTAAGGCCTTCTGGCCGTCCTTAGTCTGGAAAATAGCCTGCTGAATGGCGATTGTGGCGATCTTGGAACCCGCCGGCGCCTGCGCGTGCAGGGCGGTTGCGGCCGCCACCGCGAGCAGGATGATAGTCATGCGTTTCACGTTGTACTCCTTAAACCTTCTGTAAACTTAAATGCTAACACCTAGAACGTGCGCCCAATAGTAAACTTGAAAGTCCCGCGGCGCTCGAAGAACGGAAGTGCTGCGCCATAACCGTTATTCAGAACTGCGTTCTCATAAGTGGTCTGGTTCGGGAAAATGGACCGATCTGCCACTTCCGGTGGCTGCAGGTATTCCCGCACATTCAACGGATTGAGCGCGTAGTAGATCCGGAACGGGGCACGGACCACGGGCAACA
>Ga0326727_10008380_pt1 | contig 26293 bp, 22 predicted proteins | sample MB2enrmetagenome_FD_207643 | JGI IMG/M metagenome (GOLD analysis project Ga0326727, IMG submission 207643) | Lab enriched peat soil microbial communities from McLean, Ithaca, NY, United States - MB29MY | ecosystem: Environmental > Terrestrial > Soil > Wetlands > Peat | place: USA: New York...
TCACTGCTATCATTGGCGGAATCAAGTCAATCACGGAAATTGCTAAGGGTTTAAAGTCTGCTTATGATTCTCATACAGTCATGCAAGCTCAGGCGGATATTCTGGAAAAGCTCACGAATCTCCAAATGGACGCATTGGCACTCCAAGAGAAAGCCTCTTCGCTCATTAACGAGAAAGATGAACTTCAAAAGAAGGTAACGGAGTTTGAGCAGTGGAAAGAAACCGAGGCTGATTACGAACTTAAGGAGATCACAACCGGCAAGTTTGTTTATGCCTTCAAGGAAACGGGAAAGTCTCAGAAGCCCTCTCATTGGCTTTGTACAAATTGTTACGGTCAACGAAAGAAATCTATACTCCAGGCGTCTTATCATGGCGAGTTTGATGCCACTTACTTCTGTCCGAATTGTAACCTTCAAATGATTTTGAATTTTAAGGATAGGCCAAAGGGCGGTTCTCACAGCGGGAATCCTCCTTGGAAAGTCCGGTTGTAGAATTTTATGGGGGACATGGCGGGGCATAAAAGCGAAATTAGGACACTACCTGCAACCGCCGGTATTTGATTTTCAGGTCACTCTTTTCTAATTTATCAAGTGCACGGCGGAACGATTCTCAGGAATATCGGCTTTTCCTACTTTGCACTGGCACTGTCTCCAATCGCATCAGAATCTTCGAAAGCTTATCTCAAGAAGAGAATTAGCTTCTCGCTCGTAAGTCTTTTCCTGGCTATCACTTACGTAGTACTTCTGACTTTTACAGGTCTTCTTACTCCTTTCATTCGTCTTTCTTCGATCAGCCATGATGTATATGTACAGTTCCTTCTGTTTACTTTCGCGATAGGGATCTTCTTCTCTATCATCACGTTTCCCCTTGACTACTACACCGATTTTGTGACCGAACATCGCTTCAAGCTCTCTAACGAAACTTTTTCAAAATGGCTCTTCAGAAAAGCAAAGGGTGGGTTAATCGGAAGCGTTTTAGGAATTATCATGCTCCTTATTTTCTATTTCCTATTAATTCATTTCCCGAGAGTGTGGTGGCTCCTCTTCGCCTTTTTCTTTTTCCTTTTCCAGATTTTCGTAGCCCAGCTTTTCCCAACCATAATACTTCCGATGTTTTATAAGCTGAAACCGCTGTCCAACGAGGCCTTGTATGGCAGGCTCAACGGGCTTGTTGAGAAGTTCGGATATAAGATGAGCGGTGTCTTCTCCTTCAATTTGAGCCGTGAGACCCGCAAGGCGAATGCTGCACTTACCGGACTTGGGAAATCGAGGAAGATTATCATAAGCGACACGCTTCTCGAAAATTTCTCCAACGACGAGATCGAAGTCGTGCTCGCACACGAGCTGGGGCACCTGGTCAAACACCACATGATGAAAGGAATAATCGTCAGCGCTATCGCGAGCCTGATCGGATTTTATATCATGGCACAGATATATTCGTTCTACGCCGATCTGCGTGGGCTTCCGGTCTACAACCTGACAGCAATTCCGTTTCTCGCACTTCTCGTGACAGTCTTCGGGCTCATTGCCACGCCGCTCGGAAATTTCTACTCGCGGAAAATAGAGCACGAGGCCGATCTCTTTGCTCTCGCTGCAACAGGAATGAGAATGGAATTTGCGGAGTCAATGAGAAAACTCGGCAAGATAAATCTCACTCCTGAGAATCCTCCTGCATGGATCGAAAAGATTTTCTTCAGCCATCCGTCAATCGGTGCGAGAATAAGGGCTGCCCTTCCCGCGGGTTCAGACGATGCCGTTCACGAACGCTCTGATCGAGGAGAAACGGTATCGTGAGATTTCTTCTGGGCGCGATCACGGCAGGAATTCTAACCATAGTTTCATCGGCACTTTATCTTCTATCGATTCCGTTCGACAAAAAAAACCGGACGTTCTCTTTCTTCGCATACTATTGGTCCAAAACGGTGCTCGGGGTTTGCGGAATCAAAGTGAGGACGATCGGACTCGAGAAAATTGATTCATCTAAACCGTACGTGTTCGTTTCTAATCATGCGAGCATGCTCGACATAACAGCGGTCGTCCTCGGTGTGAACCGGCATGTGCGGTTTCTGGTAAAGAAAGAAATTGGCAGGGTCCCAATTTTCGGTTGGGCCACGGCACGGGCACATATAATGGTCGATAGGGAACACGGCACCAAGGCCGCGAGGAGCCTGAAGCGGGCAGCCCAAAGAATAGCACTTGGTGAAAGCGCGATCCTATTCGCCGAAGGTCATCGAACTATGGATGGAAACCTGCAGCCTTTCAAACGCGGCGCATTTGTTCTCGCTATGGAAGCCGGAGTTCCGATTGTGCCACTAACCATTTTGGGAAGCTATGCAGTCATGAAGAAAGGAAGCATCGGATTGAGAAAAGGTGGAATCACGATCATAGTCGACTCGCCGATTGATGTCACTCAGTACAAAGAGAAGACTGGCTCAATCGCACTAATGAATAGAGTTCACGAAATTATAGAAAGGAATTATACAAATAGCCACGTCAGCAATTAGCTAGTACGTGACGACCAAAAGCACAGAGGAGGAACGCATGCCGGTAACAATAAAAGACGTAGAACACATTGCACAATTAGCAAAGTTGGAATTCAACGAAGATGAAAAGGCAAGATTCACCGAGCAATTCAATGAGATTCTCGCCTTTATGGAAAAGCTGAACGAGTTGGACACTTCGAAAGTTGAGCCGCTCTCTCACGTGATCGAACTGCAGAACGTTTTCCGCAAAGATGAAACAAGATCCTCCGTGCCGACTGAAGAAGCGCTGAAGAATGCACCGGCCAAGACTGACAAGTTCTTCAAAGTGCCAAAAGTGATCGGATAAAAAATCAATGGCAACCCGGTCACCTCGAATTGCTGCTTTCATTCCTGCACGGTACGGATCCACGCGTTTTCCTGGAAAGCCGCTCGCACTTATTGCCGGCACGGCGATGATCCAACATGTCTACGAAAGGGTTAGCGCGGCAACGAAAGTAGACGACGTCTTCGTCGCCACCGACGACAAACGAATCGCAGAAATTGTAAGCAATTTCGGCGGGAGGTCCGTGATGACACCATCGTCGCTTAAAAGCGGGACCGACCGGTGCGCTGCGGCCGCAAGAAACATCAGGGCAGATGTTATCGTGAATGTCCAGGGAGATGAACCCACCATCTCGCCGAACACAATCGATGCTGCAGTCAGCGTGCTTCTCAAGTCTCGAGAATGTGTCATATCGACTGCGGCTGTGCCAATACGAGACGAAGACACCCTTTTCTCAGAAAACTCGGTCAAGGTGGTAATCGACAAAAATGGAGATGCGCTGTACTTCTCTCGAACTGTGATACCTTTCCTGCGGGGCATTCATCGACAGGATTACTTGCGGCGGTTTTCCCGCGAGAATCCGCCGAGAGAATTTTTAAAACATCTCGGAATCTACGTTTACAGAAGCAGTTTTCTTCAGAAACTGACCAAACTTAAGGAGACCCCGCTCGAGGTGGCAGAAAAACTTGAGCAGCTCCGCGTTCTTGAGAACGGGTACAGAATAAAAGTGGTGGTGGTGAAAGAAGACTCGATTTCCGTAGACATTCCATCCGACCTCGCAGCTGTTGAAGACTTCTTATCTAATCAATACGAACCTGAAAACCTCCCGAAAGAGTCGTTTGTGACACCTGATGGGAAAAGGAAGGGCAGGTAATTTGGCCAAACGAAACATAAAGTACGTTTTTGTCACAGGAGGAGTAGTCTCCTCTCTCGGAAAAGGAATTGCAGCCGCCTCGCTCGGCTTGCTCCTTAAATCAAGGGGACTCAGCGTTGCGATGCAAAAATTCGATCCCTACATCAACGTTGACGCCGGCACTATGAACCCGTTTCAACACGGCGAAGTTTATGTGACCGATGATGGTGCGGAGACCGACCTGGATCTCGGTCACTACGAACGCTTCCTGGACATCACGACGACGCGGGCAAGTAACACAACGACCGGTCAGGTTTATTATGAAGTAATCTCCAAAGAAAGGCGGGGCGATTATCTTGGGGCATGTGTCCAGGTTGTCCCGCACGTGACCGATGAAATTGCGAGACGATTCTCTGCGCCGTATGAAAACGGGAACTACGATGTCGTTATCACGGAAATCGGCGGAACTGTCGGCGACATCGAAGGCCTCCCCTTCCTCGAAGCGATGCGCCAGTTCATGCTGAAAGTCGGAAGGAGAAACGCGATCAATATCCACGTTACTCTAGTCCCGTACATCGAAGCTGCCGGCGAAATCAAAACGAAGCCAACCCAGCATAGTGTGAAGAACCTCCTGGAGATCGGTGTCCAGCCGGAAATTCTGATTTGCAGGACTTCGAAGAGAATCACTCGTGAAGTGAAAGAAAAAATCGCTATGTTCACGAATATCGATGCTGATTCGGTTATCGAGGGAAGAGACGTAGAAACAATCTACGAAATGCCGCTCATATTCAGGAAGCAGCATCTTGATCAGATAGTCGTGGACAAATTGAACCTGCGAACCAGGGAGGCAAATCTGTCCGATTGGGAGAAGATGGTTGAGCGAGTCAAAAATCCCAAGCATGCCGTGAAAATCGGAATTTGCGGAAAATACACGGAGCTTCGTGATGCATACAAAAGTATCCGCGAGGCGTTTGTTCATGCTGGAGCGGAGAACGACGCGAGAGTAGAGCTTAAGTGGATCGCCGCGGAAGACATTGAGAAAGACGGCACAGACACTCACCTATCTGATATCGACGGGCTACTCGTACCGGGCGGATTCGGCGAGCGCGGGATCGAAGGGATGATAGCCACAATCAAGTACGCACGCGAAAGGAAACTTCCGTTTTTTGGAATTTGTCTCGGAATGCAGACCGCAATCATCGAGTTTGCGCGGGACATCGTCGGGTGGAAAGATGCAAACTCGTCAGAGTTTAAGAAGACAGCTCACAGCGTAATCGACATCATGCCCGGCCAGAAGACCGTGAAGGAAAAGGGCGGCACGATGCGCGTCGGGGCTTATATATGTATGCTCCAAAAAGGCACGAAAGCATATCAGGCCTATGGAACGGAAGTCATAAGCGAGCGGCACCGTCACCGGTTCGAAGTCAACAACAAGTTCAGAAGAAAAATCGCTGAAGCCGGAATGAAGTTCAGCGGGATATCACCCGACGGCGAACTCGTAGAGATGGCGGAGCTGCTGGATCATCCATGGTTCGTCGGCTGCCAGTTTCATCCAGAGTTAAAATCCCGTGCCACGAAAGCGCATCCACTGTTCAGGGAGTTTGTCAGGGCGGCACTCGAAGGGAAGATGAAAGGCTGACTTCACGTGCTCCGGTGCCGGACATTGGAGCATGGCCAAATCGAGATTGCCGGATTTCAGATCCAGTCCTTCTTTACCTCGTCTGCACGTCTAAGTTGACCGCCACGCCTTTCCCTTTAAACTTTCACGGTCGTTTATTAATATCTGAAAGAGCGATTGGATACGGAGAAGACGCAGTCAGTGCATATTTAGCCAATTTTTTGTCTTAGTAAAAAAACGAAGGTTTACGGGAGGTAAGCATAACATGAAATTCTTCATAGACACGGCAAATCTTGATGAAATAAGGGAAGCGGCGGAACTCGGCGTTCTCGATGGCGTAACGACAAATCCGAGTCTGGTCGCAAAGGAAAAATATGACATCAGTTTCAAGGACCTAATCAGGGAAATTTGCAAGATCGTTCCAGGGCCTGTGAGCGCAGAAGTCGTTTCCATTGACGTTGAAGGAATGATGAATGAAGCTCATGACCTTGCGAAGATCGCGAACAATGTCGTCATCAAAATTCCTCTGTTGAAAGACGGACTCAAAGCGGTTAAGCGTCTTAAATCTGAAGGAATCAAGACTAATGTCACTCTTTGCTTTTCGCCAAACCAGGCTCTTCTAGCGGCAAAAGCAGGAGCATCCTTTATCAGCCCCTTCATCGGCAGACTCGATGACATCAGCCAAGAAGGAATGGAGCTTATCGAGCAAATAGTGACGATTTACAGAAATTATGAGTTCAAGACGGAAGTGCTTGTGGCAAGCGTGAGACATCCAATACACGTGGTGCAAGCGGCCCTGATAGGGGCAGACATCGTCACTATGCCGTTCAAGGTTATCGACCAGCTGATCAAACATCCCTTGACAGATATCGGTCTCCAGAAATTTCTGTCAGACTGGAAGAAGGTAAACCCGCCTCAGAAGATCACAGTCTAGACATGAAGAAGACCCCATTCAACGAAATACACAGGAATCTAGGCGCCAGGATGGTTGAATTTGCCGGCTTCGAAATGCCCGTGCAATATTCAAGCATCGTGAGCGAGCATAAATGTGTACGATCAGGCGTCGGAGTGTTTGACGTCTCGCACATGGGCGAATTTTTCGTACGCGGAAAGGACAGTGAGGCATTCCTTCAACGAAACACATTGAACGATGTGACAAAACTGACCCCGGGCAGAGCACAATACACCGCTCTTGTAAATGAAAACGGTTTTCTTCTCGACGATTTGATTCTTTACAAATCTGCCGACAAGTTCATGATTGTCGCTAATGCAGCAAATATCGAGAAGGACTTCAAGGCTTTTTCATCGCGCCTCATCCAGCAAGGGGGTTCTCTCGTCAGCGAAGTCGACCTTGAGGACGCTAGCGACCGTATCGGTTTGTTATCTGTGCAGGGACCCGACTCAATTGCAACTTTGCAGAAGCTGACCGTTACCGATTTGTCGAATGTACAGTATTACCACTTTGTCGAAGGCGAGATGGCAGGTGTGGAAGCAATTATTTCCCGCACCGGTTATACCGGCGAAATGGGGTTCGAGATTTTCTTTGAGGTTAAAGGAACGGATTGCGGAAGACTATGGAACACAATTTTCGAGGCGGGAAGAGAATTTAACATTATGCCGATCGGGCTGGGAGCGAGAGACACATTGAGGCTCGAAATGGGTTACTGTCTCTACGGAAATGACATCGACGAAAGCACAAACCCAATCGAGGCCGGCTTGAGTTGGATAACGAAAACAGACAAGGGGGACTTTGTCGGCAGAGATGCAATCCTGAAGGCAAAACAAAACATTACTCGTAAGCTCGTGGGCTTTAAAATGGATGAGGACGCCATACCACGCCACGGTTACGAGATTCAATCTGAGAGCGGAAGAATCGGGCACGTCACGAGCGGGACTTTCTCGCCCACTCTCGAAGTTGGAATTGGCATGGGTTATGTCGAAGCTTCGAGAGCGGTGGAAAACAATGAAGTGTTCATTAATATCCGTGGCAAGAGGGCGCCGGCGCACGTCGCGAAACTCCCATTTACGGAGAGTCATTCCTACAAGCCTGGTGCGCGAGCTGTCGGTCAGGTCCCTATCACGCCGGGGAAATTCATCCCAGCCAGCCCTTCGGGGAGGGATAAATGAGAATTGAAGTCTTCTTTTCGCCGGCAAGTGTCGATGAGCTCGGGATGCGCGGGAGAAACGTGATCGTCATCGATGTTCTCCGCGCCTCTAGCACGATTTGTACGGCTCTCAGGAACGGGGCACGCGAAGTAATACCGACGCCGGACATCGAAAGTGCAACGAAGATTTCTGCGAACCTCAGCGGTGACTCCCGTCTTCTTGGAGGTGAGAGACAGGGGAAAAAGATCGACGGGTTCGATCTGGGTAATTCCCCGTTTGAATACACTCCGGACAAGGTCAGCGGGAAGACGGTTATTTTTACGACCACCAACGGCGCAGGCGCAATCTACAGGTGCCGATACGCATCGATGGCGCTGGTCGGAACTTTCGTGAATATTTCCTCAATAGTGGAAACGATCGCCGGCATCGGCGGAACCTGGACTATTCTTTGCTCCGGAAGGCAGGGTGCGTTCTCGGTTGAGGACGCAACCTGCGCTGGAATGATGATCTCCCTGATCAAAATCTCAACAGAAGTCGAGACTGACGATGCCGGTCTGACCTCAGTTATCCTGTACAAGAACTTCAAAAGAGACATTCTTGGAATGTTGAAGAAATCCGCACATGGGAAATACCTGACTTCGATCGGCTTCGCTGAAGACCTGAAGTATTGCGCCGACATAGACAGCGTGCCCGTACTTCCAATGCTTGACGGTACCGGTATCAAGCTCAAGTCCAAGGAAACACTGGTTTCTCAGGACAAAACAAGTGAGTCATAAATTGGTGGCGGGAATAGCGCAAGATGCAACAAGCCTGAAACAAGATATGTTTCTTTGTCCTTGCGTCCGGCATCTGACTATTAAATCCCGACATTTGACTCGCGGAAGATAAATGCCTGAAGCAAAAGAGAAATCGGAAAAAAACGGGAAGTCGGCTCTGAGGATTGACGAGCTTGAGAAGGTGTCATCGGGGCGGGAGAGAAGAGCAGTCAAAAACTCACCGCGTGGCAAAAAGTCTCTCGGCACAGAAGTCGTAAGTTTCTCTCTTATAATAATCTCAATTCTCTCCAGTCTAAGCATCGTTTCTTATTCTGCCGCAGATGACGCGAACTCCGAAATCGGTTTTTTCGACACATTCAAACTACTCCTTGGCGACGAAGCATTGCGTGCGAAGGCCGACACGGTTCATAACTGGCTGGGAATCTGTGGGGCTTATCTCGCCAATTTCTTTGTCAACTCTACCCTAGGCTACTTCTCGATTGCTTTCCCAATCATTCTGCTGATATTTAGTTGGACCTCGCTTCAAAAGAGAGATTATGTAAAGGCCGCACGCATAAGTACGATGATGCTGATTTACGGCGTTGTATTGGCCTCTCTATCAGGATTCCTAGGAACCCTTTTCGGAGCCGCTAATCTCGGTAAGGAATGGTATGGACTCATCGGAGAATTTGTCGCGCTTGCATTGATTCGCGCTTTCGGAGTTGTCGGTGGCGCTGCAGTTATTTTTCTCGTGATCTTTGCGCTCATCGTTTTCACCTTGAAGATTTCTCCACAAGAACTATTGAATGCAGTTGGGCGGTTTTTCTCATGGTTGTTCAAACAGCTCGGCTCAGCGCTCGCTTCGCTCTCCTCGCCAAGAAAACCCAAAGGAAATATCATAATTGCAGAAACCGGAGAAAAGGCAAGCTCCCATGAGGGGCCGGTCAGAATTGTTCGTGAAGAGACGAAACCTAGGCGAGACGCAGGCCTAATTGAAGAAGCTAGGGAACTGGTCAAGCGATCGTTCCCAAAGGCAGAAGAAGCGGAAGAAGAAATCTCCGACGAGGAGACCGAAGAAAATCAAGAGAAATTGCTGTTTACAAGAAAAGCTATTCCTCCAGCCGCGATCGCCTCGGCTGAAACGAGAGATTCGATGAGCGCCAATGAAGATGAAGAAATCGTGTATACTCCACCGCCATTGGATCTGCTTGACGTTCCAATTCAGGTCGATAAGATTTCGGACGACGAACTTCGTGCCAATGCCGAGCTTCTTCGTTCAAAGCTGAGCGTCTTCGACATCGAAATTGAGAACGTGAGTGTCATCCCGGGGCCTGTCGTCACCCTGTACGAGCTGGTTCCAGCGAGCGGCGTGAAGATCAGCCGCATCACCAGTCTCGCGGACGATCTTGCCCTCGCACTTCAAGCGCGAGGGATCAGAATTATCGCGCCCATTCCCGGCAAGGGAGCTGTCGGTGTTGAGATCCCGAATCACAAGCCGCAAATTGTAAACTTCAGGAGTGTCGTTTCATCCGCGAAGTTCCAGGACCTGCGTTTTGACCTGCCGATCGCGATGGGGAAAACCATCACGGGAGAAATCTTCGTCGATGACCTGTCACGGATGCCACACCTCTTGATCGCCGGCGCAACCGGGTCCGGTAAGAGCGTCGGGATTAACACCATCATGATGAGCATGATCTATAAACTCCATCCGGACGAAATAAAGTTTGTCATAATTGATCCGAAGAAGATCGAACTATCTCTTTACAAGAAGTTGAACAAACATTTTCTTGCCGTGTCGCCGGACGTCCCGGAGGAAATAATAACTGAATCGAGTAACGCGGTTCTTGCGCTGCAGTCGGTGGAGATGGAGATGGACAATCGATACTCTCTTCTTGCAAAAGCCGGCGTGAGAAACATTCAGGATTACAACAAGAAACTCGGGGACGGAAAACTCAAGGACACGGAGGACGCGAAATTCATCAAGCTTCCCTACATCGTGATTTTCATCGATGAGCTTGCAGATTTGATGCTCACCGCAGCTCACGAAATCGAAGATCCCATCACGCGACTGGCGCAGCTTGCCAGAGCAGTCGGAATCCATCTCGTTCTTGCAACGCAGCGCCCGTCGGTCGATGTTATAACCGGACTTATCAAGGCGAACTTTCCGGCAAGGATCGCGTACCAGGTTGCATCGCGCATCGATTCGCGTACCATCCTCGACCAGAACGGCGCAGAGCAGCTTCTTGGAAATGGCGACATGTTATACCTCGCCGCCGGCAGTTCCAAGCCGGAAAGAATTCAGAATTCATTCCTCTCAACCGAGGAAATCGAAAGAGTTGTCGACTTCATTTCATCGCAGAGTGGTTACTCAAAGCCGTACCAGCTTCCGTCGATCCTCGTGAAAAAAGGTAACGGCGGAATGGACTCCGGAGGATATGACGAAATGTTCGAGGAAGCGGCACGGCTCGTCGTCCGGCACCAGCAGGCATCGACATCATTTCTGCAACGAAGGCTGAAATTGGGATATGGCAGGGCGGCACGCGTGATCGATGAACTTGAAAGTGCCGGTATCGTCGGGCCCTTCGAGGGGAGCAAAGGAAGAGAGGTGCTCCTCGAAAGCGAAGCAGAACTCGATGTAAGATTGGCGGAACTGGGGATGTGATGGGAATTCTAATCTCAAGGTTCAAAATTCGAAATTGCTCCCTAGCTTTTGCCTCGCTGCTCGCCGTCTATTTCACTGCGGGGCCGCATGCAATGGCAGGTGACAAACCCACCGCATCCGAGATCGTCAAGAACATACAGGACAATTACAGCCGCGTAAACGATGTAACTATGGTCTTCACTCAGACGGTGGTTCTTCCGCTTTCCAAAGCGTCAAAGACCGTAGAAGGAACTCTTTACCTGAAAAAGGGGAACAAGTACCGCATCGAAGCCGAAGACAAGACAATTGTTACTGATGGAAAAACCTCCTGGGCATATCTGGCGGTTTCAAAGCAAGTGGTGATTGACAGTTTCCGCAATGATAAGAACACCATCTCACCCGACAAATTTCTTCTGAGCGTTCCGTCCGATTATTACGTGGTTTTGACCTCGTCGAAGCTCACAGAAAGCGACACCACTTACACGCTTCGACTCACCCCGAAAAGCGACAACTCATTTATCCGATCGATACGACTGGTCGTCTCTGGGAACTGGGCAGTTCGCAGTGCAGAGATTTCCGATATGAACGACACGCAATACACATACACCGTGAAAGAATTGAAAATGAATTCCGGGCTCCCCGATTCAGAATTTGAATTCAACCCGCCGAAGGGTACACAGGTTGTCGACTTGCGCCAGCGCTGAAGAAGCCAGCAGCCCGACTTTATCCGTAGGACCAATGAGAGAACAAAGGACAGTAACAATAATGGTAGTCATGATTTGCAAGGATAATAACGAAATCCGAGGGTATCAAGCTCACCGGGGTCACGGCTGTGGCACTGTTCTTGAATTTCGTCTCAAGAGCAGAGGTTATTGGCAAGATTATAGAGATTCGTTTTGAAATCCCACCAAAACATTTTGCGCACGCTTCTCGGTTTCCTCATAGCCGCGTCATTTATCTTTTTTGCATTCAGGGGAATTTCGTTCACCTTGCTCTGGCACGACGCACTCCAAGCGAATTTTTTTATCCTCATAGTTACGGTTGTCGTGGTTATCTTCAGCCACTTTCTCCGCGCGCTCCGCTGGCGGGTCATCCTTCAGGAAATCAAGAAAGACGTTTCCGTCGTTGACACATGGGGAAGTATCATGGTCGGGTATCTATTGAACAATTTTGTGCCAAGACTTGGCGAGTTCGTCCGTGCATACACCACGGGTAAGATCGAAGGAACATCGGTAAGTGGCGTGCTCGGGACAATAGTCCTTGAAAGGTTGTTCGACATGCTCTCCGCTGGCATTCTCTTCGGCATTGCTCTGGCAACTTATCGAGAAAGCATCATCGGCGCATTCCCGTTGCTGCAAGTCATTGGAGCTGTGTTAGTTGCCGGATCAATCGCGATCGGCGCGGTGCTTTACGTAGCTGCGACGGTAGAGAAAGCAAACGAATTACTGATGAGGTTTGCCAAGGCGATTGTGCCGAAGAGATTTGCCTCGAAGGTGGAACAAATTATCGGCTCTTTTCTCTCGTCTTTCTCGATTCTCCGCTCCCCGCGAAGCCTCTCCCGGGTCCTGCTGTACACAACGTTAATCTGGCTGGTTTACGTATTCACAATCTATATTCCGTTCTTCGCTTTCAGGTCGACGACGGCCCTTACATTCTACGATTCGTTTGTACTTGCAATGGTAACCACAGTAGCATGGACCTTACCGAGTCCGGGCGGTCTCGGGGTTTACCATCTATTCGTTTCACAGACGCTGATTAGATTCTTCGGTGTTGTGCCTGACGAGGCGCTGGCCTACGCAACTCTCACACACCTATTCGGATATGTCGCGATTACTGTGGTTGGAACGATCTTCGCTTTCATCTTCACACAGAGATTGAAAATCCGCTCAGTCGGGAGCTTTCTTGGAGCCAAGGATGAAGATGGTTAATGCAGATTTTCCGTTCTCATCGCTCAGAGAAAAGGGGGGACTTCGACTCTGCAAAGTCGCATTCACTCATACAAAAGAGTCCGAACGGCAAAGTCCAAGTTGACACGGGGATCACAAGAGAAGACATCGGCGACCCGTCCTGATTCAATCGAGGCGATCGAGACATTCTGAATTTCCGGAGGCAACGCAGTCCCCACCTGACGTTCATGTAACGAGCCGCGGCTGTTAAACCAACGACAGGCTGTGCTGTGATGCACCAGCTCGTCCCTCCTCAACTTGAGACAAGAACGAGAGGATTTCCTTCGGCTTCTTAACACAAATTTAATGGGAACGATCACTTGACATTTCACGCCAGAGTTCCCAAATTAGTCAAAGACTTTCAGGAAAATAAAGATCGATGGTCTATTCGCAGTCGGAGTTAACACAAACAGGGGACGTGTTACATCGTCAAAGAGAGATCCTTGATGCAAACATCCCCTATCACTTCTTACTCAAAAAACAAATAATTAGGAGGCAACAATGCGAATTGCTCTAGCGTTGCTCTTTGCCGGGCTTCTTACAATGGATGCGTCGGCACAGTTCACGAAAGGTAATCTTGTGGTTGTTCAAATGGGAGACGGTTCCGCAGCCCTTTCCTCGGCTTCGACCCCCGTATTCCTGAGTGAATACACTACCGAAGGGTCACTTGTTCAGAAGATAACCATCCCGTCCACCGGATCATCTCCAAGACTTACTGTTACAGGGAATTCGGGAAGCGAAGGTCATCTAATTCAGTCCACAGATGGACACTATCTTACGATTGCTGGATATGACACAGTTTCCGGTGCAGCTTCGTTTGCTCTTGCGGCTACTAAGCGAGCGATCGCTAGAATTGACGCTTCAGGCAATGTCGATCTCACAACTGAACTGACAGATGGGAGCACAGCGGCGGTGAGAGCGGCCGTCATGGACAACAACTCCAACACCTGGATGGCAACATCGTCGGTCGGCATACGATACAAACAATTTGGCAGCGTCGGAACATCGACCCAATTGTCCAGCGCCAGTCCGACAAACACAAGGGTGGTAAAGATCTTCAATGGGCAACTGTACATAACGAGTGCATCGGGGACATTTCTTGGAGTGTCTTCGATAGGAAGTGGTACTCCAACAACGTCAGGTCAAACTACGACCGCGCTGTCCGGCATGCCCACAACTGGCACTCACAGCCCTTATAGCTTCTCAATCAGCCCGGATGGCAATACATTATATATTGCCGACGATGGATCAGCCGCAAACGGCGGCGGTATTCAGAAGTGGACCCAGAGCAGTGGCACATGGAGCAAAGCGTATACACTTCTAAATAACGGCACAACAAACACTCCGGCGAGGGGCCTAACGGCAGATTGGAGCGGAACCAATCCTGTGATCTATGCAACAACCGGAACTAGTTCGCCTAACGCTCTGATCGAGGTGACCGATACAGGGTCGGGAAGTACTGCAGACACCCTTGCTATATCACCGACCAATACTGTGTTTCGAGGAGTCGACTTTGCACCGACCAACGGCTCTGCATTCATTGCCGTTACCGGTGGACCGCTTAGCTTTGGGAATACGGCTGTCGCTACAGCCTCTGCCGCACAGACGGTTACTGTCAGAGGAGGCAATCTCACGAATAACATCACGGTTACAGCACCAGCCCAGTTTGAAGTCTCCACAACCTCCGGGTCGGGTTTCAGTACTTCGGTAACACTTACTCAGACAAACGGAGCGGTGAACACGACTACAATCTATGTCCAGTATAATCCCACAACGCTCGGAGCCGCATCTGGAAACATCACCATCGCGAGCACCGGGGCAACGTCGCAGAGCATAGCGGTGAGTGGAAATGGTATTCAAGCGGGTTTCCAAGTTTCGCCTTCGAGCATTAGTTTTGGAAATGTGATTCTTACCGAGAACAAGGAAGATTCACTTTACGTTAAGAACACCGGAACAAATTCTTTGAATATCACCTCGGTCATTTCAGACAATGCCTTGTTTACCGTTACTCCGAGCGCCGCGGCACTCAGCTCAGGAGACAGCGGATGGTTCTATATCAAGTTTGCGCCGACCTCCACTGGCGCAAAGAGCGGCAATATTGTCTTCACAAACAACGCTCCATCATCTCCCGACACCGTGAAGGTAACTGGAACCGGAATCAACGCTCCACCACCGAGTATCGGTACAATCACGCGTTCAACTCGCGTTCCTAACTCGGGAGATTCTGTGGTTGTTTCTGCAAAGATAACAGATCAGTTCGGGCTGACGGCCGTGCGGTTAATTTACTATGTTAATGGCGTTGCAGATTCCTTAGCTATGACTTCACCCGATTCTGTCTACACCGGGAAAATTCCGGGCAGCGTCAATCAAAATGGTACGCGCATAGAGTATCGGATCCATGCAATATCGAATAGTGGCCAAGACACACTCACGGCAAAAGCCGCCGCCAACGCTTACTTTGCCGGTATCAGTCCTATTTCTCTCTCTGGCCTGAAAGCGGAGGACGCAAATCTTGCTAATCTTTACGTTGGTTACTATGTAAGGGTCACGGGAGTCATCAACGGACCTAATTATCAGACTTCAAACCTCAGTCAGTACATTCAAGATGCGAGTGGCGGATTGAACCTGTACGAATATGGTGCGGTAGCCAATGCGTTCAATCTTGGCGACTCCCTTGTTGTTCTCGGCAAACTAGATCAGTATCGTGGTACAACGGAACTGACGCCGGATACCGTCGCCAAGGACATTCAACTGGTGGGAACAGGCAAGACAGTTACCCCTATAGACTTGACCGTTGCTCAGTTCAATGCAAATCCCGAGTCGTACGAGTCACGTCTTGTTCGCTTGAGTGGGCTTTACAAGAAGTATGCTACTACTACGTGGGCTAACAGCGCTTCAATAACCTTGTATGGAGGAAGCCAGACCGATACGGTGATTATGTATATCAATGCGGGTGTTGACGCAGCCAACGCACCCGAACCAACGTATCCAGTGAGAATGACCGCGATTGCGGTACAGTTTGCCGCGTCAGCATCAGCAACAACCGGCCCTTACGAAATACAGCCGCGGTACAAGACGGACTTCGAAACTACGCCGGCTGCACCTACGCTTGTTTCACTCAACGGTGCCGCGTACCAGCGCGCAGATACTCTGGTCTTGAAATGGCATCCGAGCGCCACTGCTAACAAGTATTTGTTCCAGTTATTTCAAACCTCTGTGGTCTCCTCGAAATTCATTACCACCTATGTCGTGAGTGATTCAAACGTCACAGACACAACGAGGAAAGTCATTGGACTCTTGAACGCAACAAAGTACTACTGGCAGGTCAGTGGAATTAACGACGTCGGTTTCGGTCCTTTTTCAAAACTAGATTCATTTACGACTATCGTGTCTGTTCCAGCAAAGCCGAAACTTGTTTCTCCAGTTGGTGGAAAGACTGGCGTGGCAAGAATAGCGACATTTGTTTGGGATTCTACGGCGCTTGCGACAAAATACGAGTTGCAGGTCGCATCAGACAAGGCGTTCTCCAAAATTGTGAAGGATATCACGGTAAAAGACACAACTGTGCAGATATCCGACACTCTGTTAGCCAGCACAACATACTATTGGCGCGTGAGTGCAATTGACACGGCTGGGGCGACCGTATCTGATACGGAAAGTTTCACCACTGGAACTGCGGTAGGTATCAGAGAACTCACGGGCATCCCGAAGGAGTTTGCCTTGTTCCAGAATTACCCGAATCCTTTCAATCCATCGACTACAATTCGCTATGATCTTCCGAAAAATGCCTATGTGAAAGTAACGATTTACGACATCCTCGGTCGAGTAGTGGCGAATTTGGTGGATGAATCGGAAACCGCGAATGAATATAGCGTCGAATGGGATCCGTACGGATTGAGCAGCGGAGTCTATTTCTGCCGAATTCAGGCGGAGAGCTTGGATGGCTCGGGTAAATTCATGTCTGTGAAGAAGCTCGTTTACATGAAGTAGCCGCGCATCTCAGGTCGCACACAGCTGCCACCTGATTTGCAGGCGAGAAGCAGTTAAACGAAAAAGGGAGGCACTTGCCTCCCTTTTTTATGCTGATTGCGTTGTCCACTCATTTACATTTGTCGCGTCGATGCCATTCTTCCCTCCATGAAACCATCCGTCCGCCTCTCCGTGACTCCGCAGTTCCCCTAGTCACGCTTCTCTTGTCTTGAAAACAAATCTCGCCGCGGCCTCGTACATACCGAACATCAATCCACTATAAAGCAGCGCGCTGTATATCGTATTCCCAAAGAATGGGATAGCCATAACGTAGCACTCCACCAATCCGGCAAATGTTCTGGGGTACATCGAGTTAGGGACAATCCAAACCCCGAGATTGGTCAGCACAAAGAAGAGCACTGCGCCGGCAAGAGAGAATCCGCCGATTCTTATAACGGAGACCTTGTTGTTCGTTGTAATTCCAATAGCAACTATCAGCAGGAAGCTTCCATAGACAAATGCCATGGAGACGGGATTATAGAAACCGACGATCATATCGCTCATCAACATCGCGGCTAATGGAATCAGAAACGCAAACTTCTTCTGCAGGTACGCCCCGGCAAAAAGTGCAATCGAAATCACTGGTGTGAAATTCGGCGCATGGGGAACAAGCCTCGAAAACGCCGCAAAAAGAATCAAGAGAAGTGCCATTAATATGTTCATTGTTACCTCCAAACTTATTAGTTCATCAATGTTAATTTCAAGAACCTTGGACTAAAAACTCTATGTTTCAACTCTCGAGTCACGGACAAGTTGCCGGTCTTCAATTTTAGACTTACTATTCTTAGCTGTAACTTAACAACGGCGTCAACTTCAATCAAGTGGATCGGTATTGCGATCTAAGAGCATCAACGAGTCTTATTGATTATCCTGATTGAACTGAATACCGAGTCCCAATCGGTAAGTCCTTCCGGGCATCGGAAAGTTCGGTGCAACTTGATACTCACGATTGAAAAGATCATCAATTGAGAATTTCGGCAATATCTCGAAAGAGCTTGCGCTGATCCGCACAGCAGCCGAGACATATGTCACCGCATAAGGCGAAAGCCATTCGGTGTTGTCAGAGGTAATGAATCGTTCGCCGACATATCGAAGCGCCGCAGTGAAGTTGAAAATCCATGGCGTCACTTCCGCGGCAATCGAACTTTGCTGCTGCGGAATATAAATAAGCTGCTTCTCATAAGTGGTAGGATACGAGGGATCTGAAACATCCAGTGATTTTCCGAAGAAATAATTCCCTTTCAATGCGAAGAAAGATTCGTATTTCAGATCGAAGCTCAATTCAATTCCATGGGAAGTAATCTTCTGGAAATTTTCCGGAAGCCAAATAAGTTCAGAAGGATCGGTAGGACGCCATACAATACCGTCCCGCGTATCGATACGATAATAATCAAAACCAAGATTAACGAAAAACGGCGTTTGATTTTCGAGGGATTCCGCCACTGCGCCGAAATCGTAGTCCGTCGATTTCTCCGGCTTGAGATCCGGATTGCCCGATCCTGCGAAATAAAGATCATCAAATGTCGGAACCCGATATGAAGTACCCACATTCGCACGGAGGTGAACTGGAAACGCAGCAAGCGGTATGATGTTTATGCCGACTTTCGGATTAAATGAACTTCCGAAGTCGGAGTAATCATCGTATCGAAGAGCGCCGAAAAGTCGGGTCTCGAGGTCCATGTTTTTCCGCACGTCATACTCACCGCTCGCAAAAACTCCGATCCGTTTTCTTTCATGTGCGCCCATCATTTCGTCGCTTTGACCTTGGTCAAGTTCGGCATCGATTCCGGTCGTACCGCAAAATTGTTTCCTCAAATAAGATAACTGCGCCGAGGGTTGAACCGAAAGCATTTTATAAAAATGATTGGCGTAAGAATAATCGGCGGTATCCGGATTAAAGTATTTGAGATACGAATAGATAAATCCGGCAGAAGCTGAATAGTTGAAAACACCGAGGCCGCCAGTATTTTTCAGGATAGCAATGGTGTTCTTATCCGTTTCACGAGCAGTTCCAACGAATGCAGAATCGGTGACCGCGCCCGGCGTCCCGCGGTCTGCAGAGACATCTTGAATTAGTAAAGAAGTCATACCACTGGACGAAGGAAGCGCAATCTTAAGAGATTGCATGTCTTCAAGATAGTCGGCTCCTATGAGTGTCATTGGAATATCCTTTGTACCGTCGTTAAAAGAAAAATTGAAATCATTCGCTCCGCGTTCACGCCGTACCGTCAGATCAACTCTCGCCGGACCGATTCCCTCACTCAATTCACCTCCCATCATCTGATTTCCGAATGATCCTCCGCCCAGATCGACTCTTATCAAATTGGAGAAAGCAGTCCTGCTCTCGAGATTAATGACACCGCCGACAGCATTTGCTCCGTATAATGCCGATGATCCGCCTTGAGAAATTTCGATCGAGCTTATGTCGTTTGTCGGCACGAGAAATAAGTCGAGGCCTCCATCTTGGACGTTATTCAAGCTTATGCCGTCCAACAAAAAAAGAGTTTGTTCGGAAGACGTCCCGCGCAGAAGGACGGTTCCGATTTGCGCCGGCCCATGATCGTTCACGAAGATTCCGTTCACGAGTGACAGAATGCTTTTTGTGTCGTCAAAGCCGGCATTCTGCATTTCGTCGACGTCGATGCGCGTCACGCGAGATGGAGCATCGATGCTGTTGATGGGCGTGCGCGTAGCAGTTGTGACCACTTCAGGTTGTTGATAAACTCGGGCCGTGTCAAGCTGATGAAAAGCCAAGTTGAATATTAGTAATAGAAACATGTTTTCTCCACCCGGAAATCTTCCCGGACAACAAAAAAGCCCGCTGGGAGGGCGGGCCAAAATAAAACTCATATCCCGTTTGGTTAACAGGATTGAATTTAACCTCTCCCTCGAAGGTTGTGGATTCGAAAAAACTCTGGCCGGTCTCCTGGCTCACGGCGGTATACACTCTTGCCTTCCCATGGCGCCTCTGGCGCCACAGTGGCATAAGAATTTTCCAATTGCCGATTACAGTTGCGGGGCAGCTCCCGGTTTTAACGGGATTCCCTTTTAATCCCGACTTCACACTTCCTGTCGGGAAACCAGAGCCTCAGTTTTGCGAAAGAACGTGAAAAAATTTAAACGATTAATTGCCTCAAAGCAAGAACAATCTACCGAAAACTACGCGCCAGCATTTACTTCCTTGAGTACCTTCCCATCAATTGTGCCTGTGCCACGATGTGGCCTTCCATGGCTTTCAACACTTCGGGTTTCGTAACTCCCGCGGGAAGCTTCAACATCGCATCCAGAGCATAGAGTTTGAAGTAGTAGCGGTGAGTCCCGCCTGGCGGACATGGGCCGTCATAACCGATTTCCCGTGAATCGTTTTTCCCTTGCAGAGTGCCGTCCCGAAGGGATCTTTCTTTGGGAATACTCTCCGGAAGTTCGCTCGTCGTAGGCGGCATGTTAAGTATCACCCAGTGCACCCACACACCAGCCGGGGCATCGGGATCATCGACAATCAAAGCAAAGCTTCTCGTTTGTGCCGGTGCAAAACTCCATTTAAGCGGCGGAGAAATATTCTTTCCATCACAAGTGTACTTCTCCGGAATTGCTTCCCCTTCCTTGAACGCGGTGCTTGTGATCGCGAATTGCCCAGAGGTCGACATACTATCCTCCTCGTTTTTATCCGCAACAGTCGAGTTTCCCGACAATTCTGAGCCTTGCGGGGTCTGATGAGAGGCTTGGTTTTGTATCGCCGGGGAGTTCTTCCGCGCGCTCCCACAGCTCATCAAGACAAGAACAGTAACGGAGAATGCTAGATAAATTGGCCAGCGCACTCCAGTTTTCCCTTTGGTTCAGCCAGTATCTTAAGCGATGAATTGGTCGTTTGCAAGTCTCATTCTTGCTTATAATCTGACAGAAAGTCCTCAATCGCGGCAAACGCTCTTTCAAGCGTCTGCATCTCCGGAAGGAAGACGATCCTGAAATGATCGGGACGGGACCAGTCGAAACCCGTGCCTTGAACCACGAGGACGTTTTTCTTCTTCAACATATCATGGACAAATCTTTCATCGTCCCTGATGTGGAACTTTTTCACGTCAATTCGCGGAAAGAAGTAGAAGGCTCCCTGTGGCTTCGTACAAGATAGACCCGGAATTCTATTCAGCCTTTCATATCCAAAATCCCGCTGTTTCTTCAGCCTCCCACCATTCGCGGTATGCGACCTGATTAAGTCATCCCTTAAAAGCGCGACCGATATTGCATATTGAGCGGGAACATTGCTGCACAAACGCATTGAAGCAAGCATGTTCACGCCCTCCAAGTAACCCTTCACGTTCGAAAGATCACCGCTGAATGTCATCCACCCCACCCTATAGCCGGTTATCAAATGGGATTTCGAGAGTCCATTAAGTGTGACGCACGGGACGTCACTTGTCAACGATCCAATCGAGGTGTGTCCTGCGCCATCGTATAAGATCCTGTCGTAGATCTCATCGCTGTAGATAATCAGACGATGCTCCGACGCCAGGGCGGCAATCGCACTGAGAACTTCCGGTGGATAGACTGAGCCAGTTGGGTTGTTGGGATTGATTACCACGATGCCCTTCGTTCGCCGCGAAATTTTCTTCTTGATATCGGAAATATCCGGAATCCATCCGGACGTTTCGTCGCAGAGATAGTGGACCGGTTTTCCCCCTGCTAGAACGATAGCCGCAGTCCAAAGGGGATAATCGGGGGCGGGAATAAGAACTTCATCCCCGTCATCCAAGAGCCCTTGCATCGCCATCACTATTAATTCACTGACGCCATTACCGATGAAGATGTTCTCGATGTCAACTTTTTCTATCCCCCTCCTTGTGGCCGAATAGGTTGCTACGGCTTCTCTTGCTTCGACAAGCCCCTTCGAATCAATGTAGCCTTCTGCCTTGGTGAGATTTGAAGCAATCTCCGATACAATCTCGTCGGGAGCTTTGAATCCGAACGGAGCCGGATTGCCTATGTTCAACTTGAGAATCTCTTCTCCTGCCTCCTCCATCCGCTTTGCTTCATCGAGCGCAGGGCCACGAATGTCGTAGCAAACGTTATTGAGCTTTCTTGATTTCTTCAGTGAATACATGAAATTCTTTTTGCATTCAAGATCGACTTAAAAGAATAAAAAAGCAAGAAGGTTGGGCATTGGCACGGCACCTTTGGTCGAGAATCTTGATACGAGTTGCCCGAGCAGACACGGCTTGTCAGATTGTCGACTCAGTGGGCGTAGTAAACGACCGGCGAGTGGCTTGAGCTACGCGTGGGCGATATCCTTCTTTCGCCGTTTCCGATCTCGCGAGCTACACTCCGTTACAGCCATGATAGTTTTTTTTCGACATCAGTCTTGCCGTCCTCCGTAACCACGCTGACGAAAATCTCTTCCAGCGATGAGTACGTGTCCTGTCCCAGTTGATCTTTCAACTTGGCTCTTATCTCTTCCATCGTGCTCTGAAAAACAATTTTGCCTTTGTTTAGGATCGCTATCTCATCACAGAACTTCTCGACAGTATCGAGAACGTGCGAACTCAGAAGGACTGTCACCCCCCGACGAACCATCAGCCTTAGGTTGTCTTTTATGATTTTCGCCGAGACCGGATCTATCGCTTCAAGCGGTTCGTCCAGCACGAGTATCTGCGGCCGATGAATAAATGCGGCTGCAAGAGAAATCTTCTTCTTCATCCCAGCGGAATACGACTCGATCCTTTCTTTCTTTTTTCCTGAAAGGTCAAGAAAATCAAGAAGCTCATCAATCCTCCTTTCGGATTCTCTGTTCGCGATGCCGTACATGGTGGCCGCAAAACGAAGGTACTCCTTCGCGGTGAGCTTATCTATGTAATGCGGACTCTCAAGGACAAATCCTACATTGCGCTTGTATTCGTGATCGGAGGATTCAATTTTCCTTCCCAACAATCTCACTTCTCCCTCATCCTTCTTGACGAGGCCTGCTATTATGTTTATTGTAGTGGATTTACCTGCCCCATTAGGCCCCACGAAACCCATGATCGTTCCATGTTCCACTTTCATGTCCAAATTATCAAGAGCTTTTGCCCCCTTCCGATATGATTTCTTCAAACCGACTAACTCAATTGCTTTCATTTTCGATACTCAAGTAATATTTGCGCCTGTCTTGATAATTGCCTGCCCCAGGCAGGTAGGGAGTAAAAGAGGGACGCATAGAATATGACAGCGACGAAGAACATCCCTAGGATAAGGTTCACCCACATTGCCAACACATAAATCGCGCTGAGAATGAGTTCAAGTGTTATAATGACAACTAGTGAGATCATTGGATGTCTTGAGATTCCCGGAGAGTAAAGGCTAAGCGTGTTCGCCAATTGTAGAAGGACAAGGGGCAGGAATAGCGAATAGAGTGTTCCATGCACGAGTGTATTAAAGCTCATGTCTAGATAGGCGCCGCAAAACAGACAAACGAATACGTTCATCAATGATAGCAGGCCCCATGTCGAAAGAGTTTTCGAAAAGACAAATCTGAAGGGGTCCAATGGCGTCAACACTATATGAGACAACCGAAGTCCATGACCCGTAAAATGGTTCTCGGCAAAATAGAAACCAAGAATCTGGGTGAACACGAAAATAGGGAGGATCAGTGAGCCAAGTTCAAAATGCAATCGCGTCGCCAACTTTATTATGCCGAAGATTGCCATTAGTGGGTATAACAGGATCAGATAAAGGATCTTCTCCTCCCTCTGGTGAACCAGCCAATCCACGAGAACGATGTGCCATCCAGCGCGGGACGCAGGTTCAGCAGGCTCACGGCTGTAGATCCCGCCATCGTCAGCGAATGAGCGCTCGCCGGTTGTCAAAGAGATTTCATCTCGTCTAACCAAAGCAGGTGCAGCTGCACGTGAAGTCTCGGCAACTCGCATGCGGGTCAGAGTACCAAGCCTGATCCAGTTTCGAGCGGCCACTTCTTCGACCAGAAGGCCCACTACGAGCAGCAAAGAGGCGCCTAAGAGAAATACGCCGAACAAATATCCTCCTTCCAGTAATGCCGCCCCGATGTGAGATGCGAGGATTTCCTGAAAACCGTTCGTGAATTGTGATACGATGGGGATCAAAGCAACCATCGCCGACTTATCATGGGCAGCACTAGCCAACAAGGCAACCAACACAAATGGTACACTAGAGATCTGCGCTGCCGCTCTCACGCCGAATCGATCTGCCAACTTCCTGAACATCAGGTAGACTAGGAAGAAAACTGCCGACATTGCTAAATACATCGCAGCAAATAGCAAAAGCGCTGCGAGCATCTCGGCAAAATGTCCACCTGCTGCGAAAATAATCATCACGCCAAGCATTGGAAGCAAGTAGAAGAGAATTCTTTTGTCAAGCAAGAACAGAAGAAATCGCAGTGACAACGACCGGGTCCGCGATACCGGGAAAAGTGAAAAAGGAAATCTGTCGACTAACGATGGGGCCCGCAACTTTGCCTGGGTCAGCATATAGTCATAGAGACAAAGAAAGGGGATGAACAACGTCAATCCCAGATTGCGGTCAGCCCCCGCATCTATGAAGAGTGGGAACAATATCAAGCCGACAAGAAACAGACTCATCAAGGCATAAAGAAAATACGACAGGATGGCATTTACCGACTCTCTGTTGGAAATGATCAGGTTCGTCTTTACCAAAGTGGACAAGTTCATAGTGAGTCCTTAGTTCATCGCGCAACAAAGCTATTTCATACCAAGGACGCTACCCCACTGAGCGGGCGCGGCAACTCTGCCCTCCCTGCATGGATAATTTACTTCACGCTGAGATTGCGAGCAAGCTTGGAGACCGTACAGACATGGCATGGCTTCGTGCAATTCTGTGCGATTCATGAGGTCTATTAGACTGAGCCTTCCCCGTCTTCCCCGAGCCTCGCAAGAGAGTCCCCTGTTGCGTGAATTCAAGGTTTTCACAAAAGTCCGTGGCCCCTGGCAGCCAATTCCCCGAGCAACTTTTGTGCATTCAATTTCTACCAATGGTTGACTTCCACTGCTTCCCTGGGCCATGGTTTTGAAGCGTCGGTCTATTCTTCGAGAGGATTCAGTTGACTTGTTTCCTCCGGAAGAATTCACTGATCCCTTCAGGGAAGAATTCCAAATTCTACTTGACTTATATTGATATATGTATTATTATACATATATCAATGCGACGGCCATGAAGAATATAAGCAACATTTTTGCCTCTCTGAGTGACCCTACAAGAAGACTTATACTGGAATATCTCCGCAGCCAAGACCTTACTCCATCAGAACTGCTGGAGCTTATCGACGTGACGCAGCCGACGCTCTCGCACCATCTAGATATTCTAAAGCGAGCGGAATTGATCGAAGGAAGACGCGAAGGACAGTTCATCCGTTACTCGCTCAACATGACGGTTTTTGAAATGGCCTTACAATACATGGCCTCCATAATGAAAAGGAAAAGGTAGCATGAAATTGAGTTGGAAACGTGAACTCTTGGCGCTGTCCATCCTCGTTGCAACCGGTGTGATCGCAGTGTACTACTATCCGTTGTTGCCGGATATAGTGGCGAGCCACTTTGATATACGTGGAAAACCAGACGGCTGGATGACAAAAATGTCATTCTACTTCGTGATGGGTGGTAGTATCGTCTTCGTTTACATGTTACTCACGTTTCTGCCATTCATCGATCCACTGAGAAAAAAGATTGAGGTAAAGTTCAAGAACGTTCTCCTTTTTCGTGATGTTCTCCTAATGTTTCTTGCTGCGATATTTGCGTTGAGTCTCGAGGGGACACGCAAAGGAATTCTTAATGTTGATTTGCTAGGAATAGCTCTCGGATTGCTTTTCATTGTCATGGGAAACTATATGCCAAAGATACCCCAGAATTGGTTCCTGGGGATCAAAACGCCATGGACCATTTCGTCCGAGGTGGTTTGGAAGAAGACTCATATTCTTGGGGGCTGGCTCTTCACTCTGTCCGGAGTGATTTATCTGATTTGTGCAGTCTTGAAAGTCAACAATCTGATTCCGCTCTCTGCAATTCTTGCTACCGCGTTAATAAGTGTTGTATACTCATTTTATCTCTATAAGAAACTCGAGGATGCTGGTGGCAGCCAGAAGGGTTAGTCCATCGCATTTGTCACCTTTCATAACAATCAAATACGGAAGGGCACAAGATGTTCCACTTTTTTATTACCAGGTCGATAACAACTTTATCCGCGCTGTTAATGCTCCTTTTTTCGGTAAGTTCTTTATCCCTGTGCCAGACAAGGTCCGACACTGCGATCGTAGGCACGTGGCAGGGAACGCTCGAAGCCGGAGGATCAAAAATCCATATTGTGTTCCATGTTGCCAGAAACGATAGCGGCACTCTTGGAGCTACTCTTGATAGTCCTGATCAGGGTGCCTATGGGATTCCATTCAAGTTTGTGACTGTCGAGGGGGATTCTGCCCATTTCGTTGCAGCTTCGATACGCGGCACCTATGATGGCATAATTGAGCCGAACGGCTCAACTGTCACAGGTGTTTGGCAACAAGGCGGGGCTACCATCAACCTGA
>Ga0326727_10008381_pt1 | contig 26292 bp, 32 predicted proteins | sample MB2enrmetagenome_FD_207643 | JGI IMG/M metagenome (GOLD analysis project Ga0326727, IMG submission 207643) | Lab enriched peat soil microbial communities from McLean, Ithaca, NY, United States - MB29MY | ecosystem: Environmental > Terrestrial > Soil > Wetlands > Peat | place: USA: New York...
CTGGCGAGAGGTCCTTTGTTTTTCATAACTTGGAAGCGGGAAGCGCCCTCAGGCGGGGAAGAACGCAAAACAAAAAGATGTTAAAAATCGACGTTGGAAGCCGGAAAGTTATTGAAAACAAAAGAAACAAGGACATTTTGTCAGGCAACTCGTCGGACATTTTAGGCAATTCGTCACCGCTTTTGACGCAGAATGCATGCTTGGGTCCGATAAAAGTTACCTTTTCGAGGCGATTTGGTCCCCAATGTACAGTGCTGGCGACGCCAAGATGTGAATCGGAAAATCTCCCGGACGCCCGCCGGACGAACTACCGCCGGCTTGCCTTAGCCGAGGAAAATGATGGACCCGGGGCTGCCCACCGGAGTGTATTGCCCGGTAAAGGTAAGCGTGCCCGTCTTCCGATTGACACGAAAAGTAGTGATGGCGTCGGCAAACTGGTTGCACGAGTAAAGGAAATTCCCCGTTGGATCGAGGTTGAAGCTGCGCGGATGATCGCCGCAGGTCCATTCTTCGCCGCCCAATGCCAGCGTGCCTGTAGCGCTGATGGAAAACCACGCAATGCTGTCGTGCAGCCGGTTGGAAGCGTAAAGGAACTTGCCGTCCGAGGAGATCACGACTTCCGCCGGGAAATTCGAGCCGGCGAAGCCTTTGGGTAGGCTAGTAAGAGTCTGTTTCGCGGTCAGCCTGCCGTTGGCCGCGTCGTAGTCAAAAGCGGCCAGGGTGGAACCCTCTTCTTGCAGCGAATAGAGCCAGTGGCCGTTGGGATGGAACGCGAAGTGCCGCGGCCCATCGCCCGAGGGCAACGCGACCCAGGCCGGATCGTTAGGGACGAGCCTCCCTTTCTCGGCATCGAACTTCCAAACGAAGATCCGGTCGAGCGCCACATCGGCAGCAAAGACGAAGCGGCCTGCCGGATCAGATTGGATCATGTGGGCGTGAGGCTTGTCGTGCCCGTGGATGACAAGGCTTCCGGGGGGCGCGCTGGTGGCGTGTTCCCGGCCCACGGTGCCCTGATCGTGTACGACGTCCGTGGCTGGACCCAGCTCGCCGCTGTCGCGAATGGGAAGCACGGCCACCGACCCTCCAAAGTAGTTAGCCACCAGCAAAAACTTGCCGGAAGGATGGATACTCAAATGGGTGGGGTTAGCCCCTTCTGAGCTTACGGAGTTGAGCAAGGTCAGATGCCCGCTGGCGCGATCGATGGTGTAGGCACTCACCGAGCCGGAATTTGCGCCCTGGAAGTTCGAGATCCAATTCACCGAGTACAGGCGCTTCCGCGAGGAGTCAAAAGCCAGGAAGGACGGGTTGGTATCTCTCGGAATCAGCTCGCGTTGGACAAGAGCTCCAGTGGCAGGATTCATTTCAAAGACATAGATGCCTTGCCCGCGGCCAACGGAGCCGTCAGGGCCTTCCGGTAAAGTGTAGCTCCCGACGTAGGCGAAGATTGGGTGGTGGGCCGAATCTCGATGGTCTTGCGGCGCCTGAGCGAAGGCCGGCGCAGCCACGCCCAAAGCCGCTGCGCCTTTTAGGAAGCTGCGCCGCGAAGTCTTTGGGAAGGGCGGGCGTTCTGCCCCACGTTGTGGCATTCAAATCCTCCTCCTGACCTTCGCGTAATTTTCCTCACCCGAAGCGATTTGAGGTTGGCTCAGGTGAATTATAGGTTCTGCGGCGCTTCTATTTGATGCGAAGGGTCATTTCTCGGGTCGGCTCGAAGCCCGTTGAGGCGTAGAGAGGCAGCCCTTCATCGCACGCGGTGAGGTGGACGGGAGTGTGGCCCAACAGCCTTAGCGAGCGCGACGCACCACGCGGCCCGGCTTCGCCCCGGTGTGCTCGCCTGCCTTGATCACCTCGACTCCGTTCACCAGTACCTCTGAAACACCGGTGGCGTATTGCATTGGCTTTTCGAAGGTGGCGTGGTCCTGGATGGTCGCCGGATCGAAGACCACCACATCGGCGAAATAACCCTCGCGCAGCAGGCCCCGGCGCTCGATGCCCAGATTGGAGGCAGGAAGCGAGGTCATTTTGCGCACGGCCTCCTCCACCGTCAGGAGTTTCTCATCGCGGACGTAGCGAGCATAAACCCGGGCGAAGTTGCCGAAGGCGCGCGGATGCGCGCTGGCCTTGAGGAAGACTCCCTCGGTGCCTATCGAATCGGCGTCGGAGGCGAAGCTCACCCAGGGCAGAACGATCTGGCGCCGAATGTTGTCCTCGCTCATCAGGAAGTATACGGTGCCGACCCGCGAATCATCCTCAATCACCAGGTCCATCGCGGCGTCCTCGGGCGACGTATGGCGCAGGCGCGCCACCTCACCAAGAGTCTTTCCGGTCAGCGGCTTCAATTTCTCGTTCTTGAAGGCGATGAGAAGAACTTTGTCCGGGGATCCGGTGGCGAGGTAGAGATTATCCCATTTCTCAGTCGGCGAGCGCATCTCGCGCTTGACACGCGCGCGGATAGCCGGGTCCTGAAGACGTTTGCGCCAAGCCTCCAAGCCGCCCTCCTGGACCCACGGGGGCATGGAGGCGTCCAGACCCGTGGCGCCGGCAGTGTAAGTGTACATATCGGCGGTGATCTTCAAACCCTCGGCGCGGGCATCCTCAACCTTGCGGATGATGGCGGGAAGATTACCCCAGTTCTTCTCCCCGGCCACTTTCAGGTGATAGATTTCGGTGGGTATTTTCGCCTGGCGGGCGATGGTGATCAACTCGTCGACAGCTTCCAGTTCGTGATCGCCTTCATTGCGCATGTGCGAGATGTAGATGCCGTGGTAGCGGGCGGCGACCTCGGCCAGGGCGGCCAACTCGTCCGTTTTGGCGTAAACGCCGGGCTGATAGATCAAAGCGGAAGCGACTCCCAGCGCGCCGTCCTCCATGGCCTTAGCGGTTAGAGCGCGCATCTGGTCGAGTTCGGCCACCGTGGGTGCGCGATTGGCCCGGCCGAGCACGTTGACACGAGGAGTGGCCGCTCCAATAAACGAGGCGATGTTGGTGGAAATCCCACGGCGGGCAAGCGTTTCGAGCCCTTCCGCCAACGTATGCCAGGTGACGTCATAGTGGAAATCGGTTTCCTGTTGCGCGTACTCGGCGCGCATCGCATCGTTCAGCGGACCCATGGACTCGCCTTCGCCGAAAATCTCCAGCGTGACGCCCTGGCGGATGTCGCTCTGCGAGCGCCCGTCAGCAAATAAACCGGTCTCCCCGCTCATCATGTTGATGAAGCCCGGTGCGATCACCTGTCCGTGGACATCGATATCGGTCCGCCCGCGGGCGCCCCCGAGGTCGCCGACCTTGGCGATGGAATCTCCATTGATGGCAATTCCGCCCGAAACGCATGGCGCGCCAGTCCCGTCGCAGATCCGGCCATTTCGCAGGACGATGTCAAATTGCGGGGGGCGCGCGCAGGCGGCGAGCAAGAGCACCGCGCCAATCATCAACGTGGCTTTCGCCATCACACGTAGCACGCGGGTTCCCCAATCGGTTCGCATGGTGTTCGAATCAAGCAGGACTTTGGGCGGAGCGCCAGGGTGGTGAGCGGGGGTGGGCCCTGAATAGCTCTGCCTAAGGTTTTCAGCTACTTCACTTCCACGATCTTTACCGCATTCATCACCACCGGCGTCTTAGGGCGGTCGTTCGCTCCTCGTGGCGTATTGACAATCTTATCGACTACGTCCTGGCCTTTTACGACTTGGCCGAAGATGGTGTGATGGTTATCCAGCCAATCCGTCGGCGCCACGGTAATGAAGAACTGCGAGCCGTTCGTGCCCGGCCCGGCATTGGCCATGGCCAGGCGGCCCGGACGGTCGAACGAAAGGTCATCCGAAAATTCGTCCTGGAATTTGTAACCGGGCCCGCCCGTGCCGGAGCCGAGCGGGCAGCCTCCCTGAATCATGAATTTCGGTATCACGCGGTGGAAAACCAGGCCGTCGTAGAAAGGCCGCTTGGTGCGCTGGCGGGTTTGCGAATCCACAAATTCCTTCGTTCCCTGCGCGAGCCCCACGAAGTTTTGGACGGTCACCGGCGCCTTGTCGGGGAAAAGTTCGCAGGTAATCTCACCGAGAGTGGTGTCAAACACGGCATAATGGCCCGGTTTTAAATCGCTCATGAATTCTCCTGTTCCTGTGATGATTCCGGCATAGCGCCGGCTTCACAATTGCGCGCAATTTGCGGTGCAACCATAGCGTTTGCGATCGTGCTGCAAGGGCGAACATTCATTTCGAAGATACCGCCGGTGAGCTCTTCACAACTGGCGCGAGCGGCACGATCACTGCGGTTTTGATTGTGTCAAGCAAAGGAAATGACTTTTCGAGGTACGCTTTCCCCTCTCTTTGAATCCGGTTCTGGTCAGGACCATTACCGTTGGGCTGGCCCTCTCCGTACTCGCTGTACAGCTTGTCAATCACCTCCATGCCGCTCGTGACCTTGCCAAAGGGAGAGAATCCCATGTGATCAAGATTCGGGTTATCAGCCAGGTTGATGAACACTTGGGTGGTGCGAGTGTTGGGACCGGCAGTCGCGAAGGTGAGCATACCGCGCGTGTTGCTTTGGGTGACGGGGTCATCGGCGATCTTGGCGTTTTCCCAGACGCTGGAAACATCCGGCCGCGCGCTAATGCCGAATTGCACCACAAACCCCTGAAGCACGCGGAAGAACGCCGCGCCGTCGAAGAAGTGATATTTCACCAGGTTGTAGAAGCGATCGGCCCCGTGCGGCGACCACTCGCGTGTCACCTCGACAACGAAATCCCCTTTGGTGGTGGTGAACTTGGCATCATAGACGGGAGGCGCTTGCAGCTTGAGTGACGCCGGGTTGAGCAGCGAGGCGCTGCTCCCAGGCCCGGCCGTAGATTTAGTGGTCTTATTCGCTGTCGAAGTAGCTTGGGGAGCCGCCCCGGCGGGGGAGGTGGCCAGGGGCGCCAGAGCGAGCGCTGCCGCCATCAAGATTAGAACAGTCTGCTTCTTCATAAGTCCTCCAGAATTTTCCCGCCGCGGCTCAGCCGCCCGAGCTGTGGCAGGGCCTGAGGCGTGTCAGCGTGGGTATCAATGATGATAGCGTGATCCAGCGCCTGCGTAGCAACTTGGCGGACATCCGCGGGCGTTTGGGCGAAAGCCGACGAAAGGGCAGCCCGCCCTGCACAAAACACCGGCAGCGCATAGGTTAACGCACGTATTTCCAAGCGTCTAAGCCGCATAAATCAGGAGCTTGCAATTATCACGACGCGTGGAAGGTTTTGTCAAACCTAAACTGACGGCCATTGCTTCAGACGGAGAAGAAAGGCGCCGGGAATTTTGCTGAAAGATGCAATGCGTCGTTGCTTGCCATGAGCGCCTTGAGTATAATCATAGATTACCCACGAACTCTTCAACGGAGCGAAGCGTAATGGCGGAAATGGATTTGGTTCTGGTTATAGCCAAGATAGTTGACGAGATGCGAAAAGCGGGGGCTCCTCCTTCCGATCAGGATTTGAATCGCCTGGCGGCGCAAATCTCCAATGGTTTCAAGGCCAAGAAAGAGGAGGTGGCCATCCTGCGTCTTTCCCCCGACGCACGCATGCTGAGTTTTCTCTTTCCCGTCAGACTCGCGGTGGTTGGGGCCATTCCCCTCACCACCACACACTCGTTGGCCGCCAAGACCATCCGCGACAAACGCGGTGAGATCGTGAACAATTTTCCCACTTACAAACACGCGACGGTTTTTGAAGCCGTGGACCTTTCTGAGCAAGAAAAAGCTGTGCCGATCCAGAAAATCATAAGTTCCCCTATGATCGTAGACGGGAAGGTTGTTGGCGTGATTCAACTCAGCCGCAAAGCGCGGCCTGGTGATCCCGTAGGTCCTGACTTTACCCAGGCGGACCTGGCGCAACTCGGCACGGTGGGTTCGATTTTGGGGAAGTATATTTCGGAGTTACCCGCGCCTTCGACGTCTCGGCCGAAGACCCCCGCGAAAACCTAACATGAGCGACATCCGCGTTCGCTTTGCGCCCTCACCCACCGGGTACCTTCATGTGGGGGGTGCGCGCACGGCGCTTTACAACTGGCTTTTCGCGCGTCACGGGGGCGGGGTTTTCATCCTCCGAATCGAAGATACAGATGTGGACCGGTCGAAGCCTGAACTCACCACGGCCATCCTGGAAAGCCTGGAATGGCTCGGCCTCAATTGGGATGAAGGTCCCGTCTATCAATCCCAGCGCCTCGATCGCTATTTCGCGATGGCCTTAAGTCTTGAACGCTCGGGGCATGCCTACCCTTGTTTTTGCACTCAGGAGGAACTTCAGGCCAAACGCGCCAAGGCGGAATCCGAGCGCCGCGCGTGGAAATATGACGCAACGTGCCGCACGTTGACTGAAGCGGACCGCGAGCGCCTGCGCGCGGAGGGCCGCCCTACGGCACTTCGTTTCCGCGTGCCGGAATCCGGGCAGACCAGCTTCGACGACCAAGTCTTTGGCCACATTGAAGTCGACCATCGTGATATCGAGGACTTTGTGCTACTGCGATCGGACGGCCACCCGACTTATCACCTGGGGGTGGTGGCCGATGATCTGGACCTGCGCATCACCCATGTGATTCGCGGCGCCGACCACATTTCCAACACCCCGAAGCAGATTCTGATGTACCAGGCGCTGGATGCTCCCGTACCCGTCTTTGCGCACCTGCCGCTGATTCTCGGACCGGATAAACAGCGCCTATCGAAACGCCATGGGGCGACTTCGGTGGGCGCCTACCGCGAGCAAGGCGTCCTGCCGGAAGCCTTGGTCAATTTCCTGGCTTTGCTCGGCTGGACGCCTCCTAGCCAAGGGGAAATTGTGCCGATCGAGGAGATGATTCGCGATTTCGACCTCGCGGGAGTCTCCAAATCGAATGCCGTCTTCGATCTGGAAAAGCTCGCGTGGATGAACAGCGAGTACATACGCCATTTGCCGGCGGAACGATTGCTGCCTCTGGTCGAGCGAGAATTGAAGGAAACGGGACTGGGAGTTTGCGGCTCGGGACACGGGACACGGGACACGGGACACGGGACTCAATATCAAGAAGGGTTCAGGCAAACCGTCCTGCTGCTTCAATCGCGGGCGCGGACGCTCAAGGATTTTGCCGGGGCCTTCCGCGCGTTCTTCACCGACGATTTTGAATATGATCCCGAGGCGGTGAAAAAGTTCTGGAAGGAGCCGGCACTATCAGCCCTTCTCGATACACTTGCCGAGCGCCTGGCGGCAACTGAGCCCTTCGATTTGGCCGGAACAGAGAGGACTTTGCGCAGCTTGGCGGAAGAAAAAGGCGTAAAAGCAGGGTTGCTGATCAACGCCACGCGCGTGGCGCTGACCGGTCAGGGTGTGGCGCCAAGCCTCTTTGATGTAATGGTGACGCTGGGGCGCGATCGGGTTACCTCCCGCCTTCACCGCGCGGCGGCGTGTCTGCGGTCAGGTTAGGCGTACCCACTGAGCTTCTTGATAATGGCTTTGGCCAGTCCCTCGTGAATCTCGTTGTGGCGGGGAACGGGTTGCGAGGTCTTGGTTTTCGGGTTCGTGTACCAATCGTGGTTCGCCCGGGGCGGACCAGCACACACCCGATTTCCTCGATTTTCTTGATGAGGTCGCGCCTTTTCAATCTGCCAAGACCAGCTTTTCAACTTTTCGGATGTAGGGGATTTCCCCCGATTGCAGATCCCGAAGCAAATCCTTCAGATTGCTAACGAGTTCTTCTTTTGACATTCCCTGAGTTTGGTAGTCAGGATAGTCATTGAGGAACCCAAGAAAGTAGTCACCGTCTTGCCAGTATGTAAAACTGATGCTTTTCATATTGGGCTCCCCAAAATTATAGAGCAGTGAGGATTGCAGTGTGGCAAGGTAACGAGCCAAAACGCACTTGCTTGTCACTGATCGCTGCTCAGTGCCCTTTAGCCGCGTCCATCTTTTTGCGCAGAGTTTCGTAGGTTTCCACTACAACAATTGCGGCGGCAAGGACGGCTCCTGCGGTCGCCAGCACTTCCGTGGCGTTTTTCAAGAACTTCAGCATTTTCCCCATGCTTTCGCTCCTCCGATCGGCAGCCAAACGGCTTCCGGCAAGCCTTCATTATACCTTTCCAAGCCAATAAATGTCGCGTGCACACCTTGCGCGGAAATTTCCAGCAACCCGCAGCAGCGTGGTAAGGAGAACCGCTTCTTGCCCGCGCTGCCTGGATTGAAGAAGAGCTTGCCGCCAAGAACCAGCGCGCAAGGCTCATGGCTGTGGCCAAAAATCACCATCCGGCATTCTGCCCGAAGGCCTTCGAGACATCGCCGAAAGCGGCCTGCCATGTGCCCCTTCAGGGAAGCTGCCGCTGCCCAATCCCGTAACACTGACTGGGGTTCGGGAGGCACGTGCAGCATATGGATTTCCAAGCTGCCCAGCCTCCGTGTGATGGTAGGCGGGAGTCCCAACGCAACCGCATCGACATTGCCCTGCACAGCATGAACCGGGGCGATGGTGCGGAGTTGGTCGAGTACAACCTCCGACCCAACGTCACCGGCATGCAGGATTTCATCAACACCGCCCAATAATTGCGGGAGGTGGGGATCAAAATATCCGTGCGTGTCGGAGACGACGCCAATTTTCATAGAAACAAGTAGACGGTAGACAGCACACAGGGGAAAACCAGGATTCCGCATCCCGGTCAACTGCCCTGTCTACCGTATTCCGTATGCTGTCTACTGTTTTTTCATAGAAACAAGTAGACGGTAGACAGTAGACAGCATACGGGGAAAGCCAGGATTCCGCATCCCCATCAACTTCCCTGTCTACCGTCTACTGTATTCTGCCTACTGCCCTTTCCGCTCCTCCGCCACGATTTTCTCCACCAAATCCTCGCAAAGTGGGCAAGTGGGATGCTTAATTCGGCAGGCGGCGATGCTGGTGTTACAACCGCAAGGGCAGGGCTCCATGTTCAGTCGATAGAGGATATGATTTCGTTGCACCTTGGAAAGCGAACTCCAATCGATGCCGGGAACTTCCGTTGCGTCTGACGGGACGAAGTCCGGCGCGGTTTGGGGACAGCCCGCCGGCACCGGCCGAAGGGGAGCCGGCTTAAACTTCGCGCGGCCCGGAGCCATGGCCCACACCAGTCCCGCCAGCAAGATGAGACTCAGCGCCACGAGTCCGGCGGAACTTTGGGGTTTCTCTTTGGGGGCCGCGGGGGGCGTCGCGTTATTCAAATTGGATTCGTTGGAAGACATCGGATTCCACCGGTCTCAACGGCACGTTGCGAGGTACAATTTTTATGCTCACGGTCAACGGCACACTGGCCGGCGGCAGGCAGGCGTGATCGTTGCATGCCTGATATGCGAACTTGGCCTTCAGCGTATACGTTCCTGCCGGTATGTCCTTTCCGGCTTGCAGCAAAACGCCCACCACCACGGTGCCTTCATACACGGAGAGGGGGACGTCAGAGAACGCGAATTTCACGGGCGTCCCCTTGGGAAACACCACATTTCTTACGGTGAATTGATCGCTGGGATCGATCTTGAGTTCGGTGGGAATCAAGTATTCCAGCGACGGCTTGTGGTCGTTGATGTGATAGCCGGCCGCCACCTGCGCCAGTACTGCAAGTTTTACCGGAGAGTCGGCGTGCGCCGCGTCGGTGGCCATCACCGCGTGGGCCTTCACCACGGAAGTGTTGCTCTGCGCCCATCCCAGGCTTGTTGCCATCAGCGTCAAAACCCCGCCCCACAGGAGAATCCGCATATGCCGTAAATCTCGCTTATTCGAACGTTGCAATCGCACTCCTCAACTCCCGGCCCACGCTCAGGGAATCTCAAATGTCATTATCAGCTTCGACTATTTCGTAGCGGTGCCGGAGCTCTTGTCTTTGAGAAATGCGTCCAATTCATCTTTCGCAAGTTTTAGGCTGATTCCGCACTTGCGGTCCACCTGGCGGCACTTGAGCAGGGTGAAGTTACAGCCACAGGTGCATTGCTTGCTTGCCAATATCTTTTTGAAGGCTTCTTTCTGATCGGCGCTCAGTTTGGTGAGATCAATACCGGGCACTTCCGAATCGATCGCTGCGGGGTTGCCCAACTCGACTTTGTCGTCCGCAAAAACTTGCCCCGCCTGTTGAAAGTTTTTGACTTCATCCGCCGCGCTGGCCGCCAGCAACTCTTTGATCTCCGCCTCGAAGACGCTGGGGTCATAGGCGCCAACGTGCTTGGCATAGATGCGGCCGTCGCGCCCGATCAGGAAGGTGGTGGGGAGTCCCGGCATGCCGCCGTAAAGCTCCCCCAGCCGATCGTTGCCCAGGGCCACCGGATAATTCATCTGCAATTCCTTGTAGAAATCCACCACCGGCTCCGGGCTGTCGTCCATGGAAATGCCGATCATGGTAAAGCCCTGGGCTGCGTAACGCTTTTGCAACTGAATGAAGCCGGGAATCTCGATTCGGCAGGGTCCGCACCACGTCGCCCAGAAGTCCAGCGCCACTACTTTCCCTTGGTAGTCGCTCAGCTTGAGCGGCTTCCCGGTGATGTCCGTCAGCGAAAAATCCGGCGCCAGGGGGTGGTTTGCATCGCCTTTGGTTTGCGCCCTCACGGCGGGCGCAATCCAATAGCGGTTCACGTAATACAAGCCCACGACAAGAACCACGGCAAGCAGAGCGCCGGCGAGTAACTTGGCTTTCGGGTCCGTTGGGTTCTCCTGAGGAGAACTCTCCGGCGCTTTTGGCGCCTCTGGCGCCTGGGGCGTATTCTCGATAGGTGTCTGTTCTTCCACGGCCCACACCTCACTATGATTTAACGCTTGGCGCGTTTAGGAACGGGCACCGCGGCAACCGCCCGCGCCGTGCCGCCCACAACTTCCCCGCCCGCCGTCTGCGCCTGGCCCAACCTGCCTTGCTGCGCGGCATTCCCCGCTGGCGGAGTGCGCCGCTCATCGCTGCTTTCGGGAACGGCGTTCAGTCCTTCGGCGCGATGACCGCGCCGCCAAATCAACACTGTGGCAATCCCTGCCAGCGCCAGCAGCGCGATGAACTGGGACGTCGAGAGCAGGTGATGAAACACAAAACCACGGTCTTCGTCGCCCCGCAGGAATTCCAGAAAGAATCGTGCCACCGCGTAGAGGCCCACGTAAGCAAGGAAAACATCTCCATCCCGCTTCCTCTTTGGAAACCACCATACCAGCAAACCGAAGATAACGAAAGTTGCAATGGATTCGTAAATCTGCGCCGGATGCAGCCGCACTCCCAAGGGAACCCCCGTGAGTTCATGCGCAAAGTTGCTGGTAAATACCACGCCCCACGGCGCGTTGGTGGGTTTGCCATACTCACAGCCGGCGCTGAAGCATCCCAGCCGGCCCACGCTTTGGCCCAGCGCCACGCCGGGCGCCAGCACATCCGCCAGCTTCCAAAAGGAAAGTTTCTGTACCCACACGTACCAGATGGTGAAGAAGAGCGCCGCCAGGAAGCCGCCGTAAAAAACGCCGCCCGCCAGGAAGGTCGAGACACTGAAGATCTCACGGGGATTATCGCGGTAATAACTCCAGTCCGTCACGACCATCAAAATTTTTGCGCCGACCAGCGCTACCAGGATCATCCAGGTGCAAAAATCCAAAATTACAGCGGAATCCAGGCCTACCCGGCGGCCTAAACGCATCGCAGTATAAATCCCGCCCAGGATGGCCAACACGAGCAGGACGCCGTAGGTCGGAAGGTGGAACGAACCAATGCTGATCAAAATCGGATGCAATCTTTTCTCCCCTACCCTTTATCGCCTGCCCGCCTTCCGGTTTATCAACCCTACAGCGAAAACCGGTTCAAGAATGAAAAATACCCGGAAAGGATCGTAAGCTTGTTAAAGGCCATCAGCGTGCCCAGCGCAATCAACAACACGCCTGATGCCACTTCCACCGCCTGCAAGTGCTGGCGGAAGCCTCGATAGAATTTTAGGAAACTGCTGAGCCCCAGACTGGTGATCAGGAACGGAATGGCGAGTCCAGAGGAATAAACTGCCAGCAGAAACATACCCTGTAATACCGTCTGTCGCTGGGCGGCAAGGGCGAGGATCGTAGCCAGAATGGGTCCGATGCACGGAGTCCACCCAAAGGCAAACGCGAATCCGAGCAGAAAGGCCCCACCCAGGCTGCGTCGCGGGGCACCCGTATCCAGCCTTGCCTCACGATAGAGCAGCGGGATCTTCACCAAGCCGGTCAAGTGCAATCCAAAAATAATCACAATGATGCCGGCGATAATGTTGAAGATTGAGCGTTGCGCCAACAAAAATTTTCCCACCCACGTCGCTGAGGCACCCAGAATCACAAAAACCAGAGTAAACCCTACGACAAAAGCCAGGGAATTGCGCAGGACCCGGCGCAGGAGCTCTCCATCGGCTTCTTTCTTCAGCTCTTCGATGGTGGCCCCGGAGAGCATCGAAATATAACCCGGGACCAAGGGCAATACGCACGGCGATAAAAAAGAAACGATCCCCGCCACGAACGCGATGGGAATGCTCAACTCGTGAGTCATGTTTCGACCGTGCTCCTCACTTTATTAGACGCACCAGGCCCTTTTGGGTGACAGAAGGGGCCGAGAATTGACATTCCAACCTTGTACCTGCTCCCGCCTCAAGTGTACCATAGCGCCCTGGATTGCCGATTGTCGATGAATCGCCGATTTTCGATCGCTTTTCAATCATCAATCGACAATCGAAAATCGACAATTAAGAAAGGAGCCTCACCCAACTTGCTGCGCGCCATTATCTTCGATTTTGATGGCATCATCGTGGACAGTGAACCGCTCATTTTGAAGTTGACGCAAGAAATGGCCGTCCAGGAGGGATGGTCCGTCAGCGAAGAAGAGTATTACCGCGACTACCTGGCGCTGGACGACCGCGGGATCGTCGAACATCTCTACGCCAGCCATGGGCGCCCCGTGGACGTTGCCCGGCGCGACGAATTGGTCGCCTGGAAAGGCCAACGCTATCAAGAAATCATTCGCCACGGCCTGCCTCCCATGCCGGGCGTAGTAGAGTTCATTACCGAAATGGCCCAGCATTATCCGTTGGCGATTGCCAGCGGCAGCCTGCGCGTGGAAATCCACCACCTGCTCAGCAAATTGGGCTTGCGCGAAGAGTTTTCCGTTCTGGCGACAGCCGACGACTGTCAGCGCTGCAAGCCGGACCCCGAGGTCTATCTCACCGCCCTCTTCCGCTTGCGGACACTGCCTGAATTCCGCGACCAACCGCTCCAGTCGGAGGAATGCCTCGCCATTGAGGATGCGCCCTTGGGAGTAGTCGCCGCGCAAGCGGCTGGCTTTAAATGCTTGGCGCTCGCCCATAGCCGGCCCCCCGCAGAACTCCAATATGCGGATTTGATTGCGGCGGAATTTGCGGACGTGGACATGCGCGACATCCTCACTTTGTTCCGCTGAACGGTCATCTCCGACATGCAAGAAACCCCGCGCCGTCCGTTCTATGCTTGGGGAAAATTGATGTAACGGCGGCTTTATCCGTCAGCCGACGGACCATTTAGTCCGTCAGTTGACGGATGAACTCGCCGCTACGGCAAACTGCCCCGCTATCAAGGGGTGGCCCAGCTATCTTTCCGGGGCCGCAAGAGGTAGGCTGGGAGCTACTGAAGGACGGCGCAGGTATCCCCGGATCAGGAGAGTGAATCATGATGAAACAACAATTCTTGGAACGGCTGATCGTGGTGATGGTTCTGGCAGGGTGGATCGCTGAGGCTCGGGCGCAAACCACGGTGACCTCCACCGAGCAGGACCAGAAGGAACTGGCGGTCACCGTTTATAACTCCAACGTCGCCCTGGTGCGCGACGTCCGCCACGTGCGCCTGCCCGACGGCGCCGTCGACTTGCGCTACATGGATATTGCCGCGCAGGTGAATCCGGCAACGGTGCACATCGTTTCTTTGACCGCGCCCAAGGAACTCAACGTGCTCGAACAGGACTACGAGTACGATTTATTGAGCCCGCAGAAGCTTCTGCAAAAATATGTCGGCAAGGAACTAACGCTCATCCGGGTCATCACGGAAAACAATTCCACCAAGGAAGTTCCCGTGAAAGCCGTGCTCCTGGCCGACAACGAGGGCCCGGTTTGGAAGGCGGGGAATGAGATTATCACCGGCATGGGAGCCGACCGTTACGTCTTTCCCGACTTGCCGGAGAACCTCTACAGCAAGCCCACGCTCGTCTGGTTGCTGGACAATCATAGAGCAGGTGAACAGACGGTGGAGGCTTCCTACCTGACGAATCAGGTGAACTGGAATGCCGATTACGTGCTCACCGTGCACTCCGATCAGAAGTCTGCGGATTTGAACGGCTGGGTGACCGTGGTGAACCAGAGCGGGGCGGCTTTCCGCAACGCGCTGCTGCAACTGGTAGCTGGGGAGTTAAATCGCGTCGCGCCGATTATGGGCAAGCAGATGCGCCCCATGGCGATGACGGCGGCGCCCGCGCCCCCACCGCAATTCGCACAGGAAGCGATTTCCGAGTATCACCTTTACACGCTCGAACGCCACACCAATATTCAAAACAATGAAACCAAGCAGATCAGCCTGCTGGCGGCCGCTGGCGCGTCGGTGGAGAAGGTCTTCGAGGTCGACGGCCAGTCATATTACTACCAAAACGCCCAGAGCCCCGGCGAACCGACCAAAGAGCCGGTCAAAGTCCTGATCAAATTCAAGAACGCGGAATCGAATTCACTGGGTGTTCCGCTTCCGGCGGGCACCGTCCGCGTCTACCAGGGGGATTCCAAAGGCCGCGTGCAATTCATCGGAGAAGATCGCATCGATCACACCCCCAAGGACGAAACGGTGAGCCTGCATATCGGCAACGCCTTTGATGTGGTTGCGGAGCGCAAGCAGACGGATTTCCAGCGTCTGGGGTCGCACAGCGTAGAGGTGGAGTATGAAATTTCGCTTCGTAACCACAAGCCCGATCCGATCACGGTGTTGGTCAATGAACCTATCGGGGGTGATTGGACGATGCTCAACTCGACCTTCAAATTCGAAAAGACCGCCGCCTTTGCCGCGCGCTTCACCGTGCCGGTGGCGGCTGATAGCGAAGCGCAGCTCAAGTATCGCGTGCGGATTCGTTGGTAGAATGCACGCCTAGGGCATCCATGGTTGCAACTCTTCTCCCACCTGAATTGCCGGCAGTTGCCCTCCGGCCTGCGAGGCTCACGGACGCCCCGGCGTTCGCGAGCCTCGCCACCCAACTCGGGTATCCCTCTTCGCCGCGGCAGGTTGAGGAGCGGATGACCGCCATGCTGGATGATCCGAAACATCTCATCCTGACGGCCGTTGCAGGAGGGCGCGTCGTCGGCTGGGCGCACGCCTATGTCTGCTGCCTGGTGGAGAGCGACACGTACGCGGAACTCGGAGGTTTGGTGGTTGATGAATCCTATCGCGGCAAAGGCGTGGGTGGGCAATTACTGGAGAAGGTGGAGGAGTGGGCGCGCCAAAAGGGGTGCTCCGCTGTCTCGGCGCGCTCCAATGTCATTCGCCACGACGCGCACCAATTCTACGCGAGGCGGGGATACGATCAGATCAAAACCCAACATGCCTTTCGCAAGAGGCTGTGATTTCCAGGGCTGAGCCGGCGGCGTAGGCGCAAGCCGCTGCCCGCCGTTATTGTCAATTTTTCTTGCTGGTTTAGCGGAAAGCCCGGATTGGAATCGGAGGAACTAATTAAGGCTGCTCGCACCGCGTTTGCTGGCGGCAAGATTTTGGCCGGAAGGAAGCGTACAGAGTTCAGTTCTGCCCTGGCGCTGGCGACGCTGCGGGGCTTTTGTCGGCTGCGGCAGGCGCACGGGTTGGGGGTCAGCTTTCGCCGGTTCCGCGGCCCGGGGTGTGACGTCGGAAAGCCAGGACAAGATCCGAAAATAAAATGCCGCCATGCGTTCCTGTTCTACCGTTTGCATTTGCAAGGAATCATCCCTGACCCTGCCGCCGCGGGAACCATGGTCCGCAAGAATACTGAATCCTGACACCGCACCCGCCAGGATTAATATTAGAAACGGGATGGGTAGACCTCGCTTATTCTTCATAACTTTCTTCGGCTGCGTTTTTCCCTTGGTAAATTTCGACTTCTGGAATCGAACTCCCCTGCGCTCAATTTGACGCGCCACTTTAGATTTGGTTAGCCAAAGGCTGAACATTTGCGGTCAATTACTTAGATGCAAGCGCGAGCGGAAGGGTTACACGAGGTTGGCTGAGAGCCTCGCGCGCTTACAGAATCAACATGCAATCTCCATAGCTGTAGAACCGGTAGCGCGCTTCTACGGCATGGCGGTAAGCGCGCAGCAGGAAGCCTTTTTCCGCAAAGGCGGAGACCAGCATGAGCAGCGTTGATTGCGGGAGGTGAAAGTTGGTCAGAAGTCCGCGAATGACGCGGAATGGGAATCCGGGAGTGATGAACAATCGGGTTTCGCCGCGGCCGGGCGCGATGCTTCCGCCGTGTTCGCTCGCCACACTTTCGAGGGTGCGAACGCTCGTCGTCCCCACGGCGATGACGCGCCGGCGCTGGTCGAGGGCCCGGTTGATGGCTGACGCCGCGGCTTCTGAAATCTCGTAGCGCTCGCCTTCCATCTGATGGTCCTCGATCTGTTTCGTTCGCACCGGCTGAAAAGTTCCGAGTCCCACGTGCAGCGTGATTTCGCAGGTTTCCACGCCGCGCGCCGCGAGCGCGCCGAGAACCCTCTCGGTAAAATGCAGTCCCGCGGTGGGAGCCGCCACGGCCCCCCGCACTTTGGCGTAGACGGTCTGATACGCGGCGCGGTCGCTGGCTTCGTCGCGGCGATGGATGTAAGGCGGCAGGGGCACGTGGCCCAGCCGGTCGAGGGCATCTTCAACCGTTCCCGTGCGGGCCCGCAGCCGCGCGCGACGCACGCCGTACTCGCCTCGGCCCAGAATTTCCGCTTCCAATTCGTTGTCGCCAAACACCAGCACTTCCCCCGTTCGCACCTTGCGCCCCGGATGGACCAATCCCTGCCAGATATCTTCGCTTTCCTGCCGGGTGAGTAGAAGTTCGGTTTCGCCGGTCAGGAAACCGCGCTGAGCGGGATTGTTCTTTCCCACCGGCTGCGCGGTAATTCCTCGCCGCCGCCCCAGCAGTCGGGCGGGAAAGACTTTGGTGTTATTGAAAACCAAAAGATCATCCGGCTGAAGGAGCTGAGAAATCTCGCGAAATGCCTTGTCTTCCCATCGCTTGGCCGCCCGGTCGAGCACCATCATGCGTGAAGCATCACGCTCAGCCAGCGGCCTTTGGGCAATAAGTTCGGGAGGGAGCGTGTAGTCAAATTCTTCGAGAAGCATGGGGAGCAATTATGAATTATGAATTCTGAATTATGAACAGGTTTCTGGGCCCGTATTTGTTTACGCTGGGACTCGTGGCTCAGACTGCAAACCCTGTTTCTCATCACTGGTCACTCATCACTCGTCACTCATCACTCGCCACTGTTCCTATGTGATAAAGTTAAGAAATGATCGCGCCCACGGTCGTCATCTCTTCTCGGGGTGTCGAGCGGCTCGCCTCCGGGCATCCCTGGATTTACCGCTCCGACGTTGTGACCGCAGAAGGAGTCGACCCGGGCGTAGTGCGCCTCATTGACAAAAAGAATCACTTCTGGGGGCAAGCGCTTTACAGCAGCCCATCGCAGATCGCGCTGCGCTTTCTGACTCGCGAAGCGCGGCCCTTTGACGCCGCCTTCCTCGCTGAGCGAATTCGCGCCGCGGCGGCCTTCCGTCAGCAGGTGGCGCGGGGGGCACAGGCTTACCGGCTGGTCGCTGCCGAAGGTGATCTGCTCCCCTCGCTTATCATCGACCGATATGGCGATTGCTTCGTCATTCAAACCCTCAGCCAGGGTATGGAGCGGCTGAAGTCCGCGGTGGTGGAGATCCTGCAAAAGGAATTCGCACCCCGCGCCATCCTCGAACGCAACGATGGCGCCGTGCGCACCCTCGAAGGTCTGCCGGAGCAAAGCGGCGTGCTGGCGGGGGAAGAAGTCCGCGAAGTTGTGGTGGAAGAAAATGGCGTGAAGATGTGCTTCGACCTGCTGCACGGGCAGAAGACCGGAGGGTTTCTCGACCAGCGTGAAAATCGCGCTGCGGCCGCGAATTATGCGCGCGGGCGGGCGCTCGATTGCTTTACCTACACGGGTGGATTCGCCCTCGCGCTCGCACCCCATTGCGATTCGGTTCTGGGCGTGGATACCTCGGAGGAAGCGCTGCGGCAGGCGAAGCACAACCAGAGCTTGAACGGATTCACCAACCTGGAATGGAAAGAAGCGAACTGCTTCGATTTTCTTAAGACCGCCGACCAGGAAAAGCAGCGCTTTGACACGGTGGTGATTGATCCTCCTGCTTTCGCACATAAGAAAACCAGCCGGGAATCGGCGTTGCGCGGTTACAAAGAACTGAATTTGCGCGCGGTGAAAATCCTGAACCCCGGCGGCTATCTCGTCACCTGTTCGTGCTCCTTCCACGTCAGCGAGGCCGACCTGCTGGAAGTGATCGCCAGCGCCGCCCTGGATGCCCACCGCACCGTGGTCGTGGTCGAACGCCGCACCCAGTCGCGCGATCATCCCATTCTACTCACCGTCCCTGAAACGCATTACTTGAAGTGTTTAATCCTGCGAGTGCTGTGAGGGGGCTGGGCCGGAAACGCCATATGCAATGCTGGTCTTGAGCTACCGCTAGATTTCTTTGCGATGTCCAACGCGGAGAACAAGCACAACCAGTCGGTTGTCTTCGATCTTGCAGATGAGCCGGTAATCGCCCACGCGGTATTTCCAGAACTCTCCCAGCCGCGATCCGTGCAATGCTTTTCCGATACTGCGGGGATCGTCCAGCTTTGCTACCCTCTCGTGAAGGAACTTCAGGATGCGCTTGGCGTGCTGCGCGTCGAGCTTGCTCAGCGCCCGGTCAACCCCGACGGAAAGCTCAACGTTCCAGGCCATGACGTTTCATTACATTTTTCAGGGGGATGGTTCGCTCCTGGCCGGTGCGGATGCGTTCCAGGGCAGCTTCGGCCAGGTACACGTCCTCGATATCTTCCAGGTGTTCCAGGAGGGCCTCACGAACATAGAAGGTCTTCGTGCGTCCAGTACGCCGGGCCAGCCTCTCCAGGCGTTTTTCAATGGACATCGGAAGTCGAATCGCCAGCATTATCACCTCGCTATACAAGTATAGCACTTACGAGTTAAGATGAATAGGCGGGTTTGAGGGCGATGGAAATACGGGTAGGATGCCGACGAATTGCGATGATTGGCTTGGGTTGGGTCTTGTGGCTCCTGCCGGTGGCGCCGGGGCGCGGCCAGATGAACTCCCCGGCGTCGTCGCCACAAATCCAGGTACTCATTACGATGGGTCAGAACTTCGCGGCCGAACCGGAAGCGGCACGCATCCAGCTCCACATCCACAACCCAACGCAGCAAACCCTTTGGCTCTATCGGCGCGCACGAGGGAAGCACCCGCCGGAGGAGCGCGTGCAAGAGGAAAATCGACCTGCCGAAACCACGGGGGGCTCGACCGTGGAAGTCAAGCTAGAACCCGTCGATGCCCATGCCGCCCTAGCGGCGGTTTCGCCCGCGGAGGGAACGGTACTCGAGTATGCGCAAATGCCCAAGCCGCGGCTGGTGAAGCTGGCGGCGGGCGATACTTACGAGGAGGTGTCGATCGTTCAGTTGCGGCCGGCGCTGGCCGAGGGGCAGAAACCGATTTGGGGAGCTTACCGGTTGACGGTGGTCTACGGGGCCAGCTTTTCCAATGGCGATGAATTCCAGCGCAACCTCGGCGCCACCCTTTGGCAGGGTGAAGTGACGAGCAACACCATTACCATTGAATTGCGAGCGGCCCTTCCCGACTCCGTGGGAGTTTTGAGCGGATCAGCGCTGGGTCCCGACCTCCAGCCGCGCGCCGCCATCCGGGTTTCGCTCAGCGACGAACAAGGGCAATTGATCGATCAGCAAGTCACCGGAGGGGACGGGCGATTTTCTTTTGCCCACCTGCCCCTGGCCCTTTACTGGGTTACCGGGCGCCGTGAGGGCGCTACGGAAGACACCATGACCTTTCGTCACGAGGAACTGTCCAGCGCCACCCCCAGCGTCAACACGCAACTGGTTTTTTATCCGGCAGAGATTTACGAGGCGAAGAAGCTGGTGCACAAGCCCGCGCTGCTCAGGGTCTTTGACCCTGCCGGCAAACCGCTCGGCGGGATTGTAGTCGATGCCACTTATTCCAACGGGCAGGTGCTCGACGACGTGAAGGCCACTACCAGTGAGGATGGCACGGCAGTGATGGAGTTGGTCCCCGGGCGCAGTTCCGTCTCGCTGAATCGGCACGGCTGCGCCGAACAAGTCGAGCGCGCCGACGTCGCCCCGGGCGTCGGCGTCGACAGTTTCAAGTTTGTATTTGATTGCGTGAAGAAATGAGCGGGGCGGCGTTCGCACGGTTGTCGCTCGCGCACGGAACCCGAAATCCTGATTCTCACCGCTTTCGCAGCGTCACGGCCATTCCGGCCCCCTGCATATACAAAATGGTTTCAAGGTCGGGGTTGGTGGTCACAGCTTTGACATAGTCCGGAACCATCTCCACATTATGGGCGAGGATCAGACCGCCGGGCCGCACTAAGGGGAGCAGCTTGTCAAGGTAATCCACATAGCCGGACTTATCGGCATCGATAAAGGCCACATCGATGGGCATTTTCAGCTTCGCAACCTGCTCGTGCGCGTCGCCTTCCACAATCGTGACCAGGTTTTCCACACCTGCGTCCTGGAAGTGCCCGCGAGCCATCGCTGCCCGTCCGTGATCGATCTCAAAGGTCGTCAAGTGGCCGCCGGTCTTCCGGAGGGCCAAGCAAAACCAAAGACCCGAATAACCCGTCGAAGTGCCGATCTCGACCACATTTTTGGCATCGGCCGCCTCGGCGAGCAATCGTAATGCTTCACCGTCTTGGGGTGGGACGCTGAGGTAGGTCTGATTAAACTTCATCATGTGATCCATGATGTCCAGGATCTTCTTCTCCGCTTCCGTCCGAGCAACGGGTGGGCTAGAGGGAAAGGGCTCACGCATCGAGCGCTCCTGGTGGAAAGCCGCGCCAGCCACTGCCAGTGCTAAGCCGATAACAGGAATCATGCGCTTCAACATTTTTCGCTTCCACCTCCCAGAACATCAATACTGAGTCCTCATGACAAACAAGCTTACGGCTCATCCTTTTTGAAGCAAGCGCGGAACCTCTCGGGTGAAGAACTGTCGCACCTCCTGCCAGGAAAAGGGCACGAGCATGTCCGGCGCAGGGTCCTTTTCTGCATCGTCGAAATAGGTCAAGGACTTCAAGAGGTGCACGGAGCTGTAATTGGCGGGGGCGAACTTCTCTTGGAACCAATCCAGGATCTGCAGCAATCCGTAATGCTGCGCGACAGCATACAAATCGACGAAGTCGCGCTTCGTTCCACGGCCCGCGATCGCGCTCACCTTCATGCATGCGATGTCGCGAGGATCAGCCACCCTAACACTCAGGAAAGGCTCGCTCGGGAAAAGCAGCGGATATGGGTATGCGAGGAAACTCACCTTGGTCAGCCCAATATGCGCGTGGAGTGTTCCAGGCTCCTTTGCCACGATTGAGAAATTCCTGAGGGCCTGAACCTTTTGGAGCAACGAGTCTTCGTTGAAGGTTTCTGGGGTGAAGAAATCCAAGTCTACGGAGCGCCGATGGCCGAGATGAAGGGCGAGGCCGGTTCCTCCCGCAAGGTAGAAAGGCGCGAGGAGCGAACTCTGGTGGAGGTCGCACAAGGTGCGTTCAACCTCCGGGTTGATGACTTCCCGATGCCACCCGTGTTCATTCCTTTCCATACTGGTCAGCTCCCTGTCTTGGAAGAATAGGGAATTCAGATGGCAACTCTGAGCGCTGCCACCTCTTCTGAGGGGATGTGGTAGATGAGCGCCCAGAAATTCGCGGACTTGCGGGTAAGTCTCCTCTCAGTGCGAAGCACCTCGACGATTTGGGTTTCGGAGAACGTGTCCCGCAGCCAGGCAACGGCCTTGTCATCACCGAATTCGAGGACACGGGCGATGGTGCAGGCCGGGTAGGAAACAGGGTTAAAGCTCTCAAGGTTCGTGTCCCAGAACAATGCACGTAAATCTTGTGGGATCATAGAGAAATTGTAGAACAGCCAGTCAGGATGTCAAGGAGCAGGAACGACGGGGATCCTGTCCAATTTAGACGTAGCGCCGCCCTTCAGGGCGGCACTTCGCCCCCATTTGCGCTACAATCTCTCCATAGGTCTTTCTCAGTCCAATGCAGCCCGCGAGGTGGCCATGAGATTCCGCAAAACGCTGACCTTTCTCATTCTGGCCATGTCGCTGGTCTTTGCCTTGCCTGCTTGGGCGCAACAGAAGCCCTTTACCCAGGAGCAGGTCAGCAACATGGTGCGGGACGGATTCGGAGATGAGTCGGGCGCGAAGCTGATCGAGCAGCGCGGGATTGATTTCGCCCCGTCCGAGGATTTTTACCAAAGCCTCAAGGCCGCAGGCGCGAGCGAGGCATTTCTCAAGGCGCTGCGCGCCGCCAAGCCGCCCGAGCCCACGAGCGCGAAGAAGCCCCTGAACCAGGTGCAGGTTTTCGCCCTGCTGGCGGGCGGCGTACCGTGCCACCGAGTCACCATGCTGGTCCAGGAACGCGGAATCGATTTTGACCCCACGGATGACTACCTTCAGGAAGTCCGCTTGGCGGGTGGCGAGGACGAACTGATTAGCGCGCTCAAGAGCGCGAAGGTGACGAAGCCCGCGACGGTTGATCCGGCGGCGCAGGCGCGGCAAGTAGAGGCTCGGCAACACGCGGCGCGTGGAGCGGCGCTGGCAAAAAAAGGAGAGTACGCAGAGGCTGAACAGGAATGTCGCGCGGCCTTGCTGCTTGACCCATAAAACGCCGACCTTTACGGAAACCTCTCTTACGTCCTGAGTAAGCAGAAGAGGTGGGACGACGCCGAGGCCGCAGCGCGCGAGGCGGTGCGATTGAGTCCCAACAACGACGCGGCGCACGTTAACCTCGGCGTCGCGCTTGAGGACAAGGGGGATTCAGACGGCGCGATCGTGGAATACCGTGAGGCGCTGCGCCTGAACCCAAAGAATGACGATGCTCGCGTCGACCTCGGCGTCTCTCTAGGCCAGAAGGGCGATTTGGACGGTGCGATTGCGGAATACCACGACGCGTTGCGACTGAACCCAAATAATGAGAACGCACACTTCAACCTCGGCGAGGCGCTCGGGCAGAAGGGCGATACAGACGGGGCGAGCGGAGAATTCCGCGAGGCCCTCCGCCTCAATCCGAAGGATGACGACGCGCACTTCAATTTCGGCGTGGCGCTTAGTCAGAAGGGCGACTGGAACGGCGCGGTTGCAGAATACCGCGAGGCGCTACGGCTGAACCCGGAGAATGGGCATGCGCACTACAACCTTGGCATCGAGCTCGGAAAGAAGCGAGACTGGGAGGGTGCGATCGCGGAATACCACGCGGCGCTGCGCCTGAATCCGAAGAATGAAAATGCCCACGTTCTCCTCGGCATGGCGCTTAGCCAAAAGGGCGATGGGGACGGGGCAATCGGAGAATATCGCGAAGCCCTGCGTCTGAACCCTAAGGATGGCGATGCGCACTTTCTCCTCGGTGGTGAGCTTGGAATTAAGGGTGATCGGGAGGGAGAAATCGCAGAATATCGGGAGGCGCTACGCCTGAACCCAAACGACTTCCACGCGCATTTCTCTCTCGGCGTTGCGCTTGAATCGATGGGCGACCGCGAGGGGGCGTTGCACGAATACCGCGAGGCCTACGAGCTCAAGCCTCAAGACCCCGACTATCAGAAGGCTTACGAACGCCTCTTGAATGACGGAAAACCTTAGGAAGTTGACGGAGGAGAGTTTAGGCGGGGGTGATCAATGACCTTGCGGTTGCCGCGCGCATGGCTTTAACCGTGGGGAGTCGCACCAATCGGGCGTATTCAAGTTCGTGCTTTTAAATAGATTGACTTAAATCCTTCCAGCGTTTAATAATGAGTGTGCGGCGAATCGGGTACGCCTTGGAACCGGTTCGCCGCAATTTTTTTGTTGCGCATCAAGAGCTCTTGTACGCAGTTCGGATTTGCACCGACGACAGTATCGATTCCAAAGGAGGGTGCACGTATGAGCCACATTGCGGAACAAATACTTGCCGAGATGCTGGAAGCCGCGAAAGGGCAAGGCATTAACCTCGCGCGCTTTTTGCTGGGCAAGAGAACTTCCCGATTCATCAAGCCCTGGTGGTTTTTTGGTTATCACCAATTGGGAATTGCATTGTTCGAAGGAGGCTATCTTGCCTGGGTTGGTAACACGGACGTTTTTGTGCTTGATTGCGTCCGTGGCCTTGTTTTCGGCTTCGACAGCGACGGGAGTCCCAGCCTTATAGAATAGGGGCCGACCCCGTCCCCACATCCAAACAAGACGATGCCTTAAGAAACTTGAAAGGCGCATACTGAAGGCCGGGTAAGCGCTGGGGCCATTTGTTGTATAACTCGAATGGAGAGTTCTCATGCCATACGAGACGCACCCTGACTTGATAACCCCGCCTGACTCCACGATTTTGTGGCGGTACGTGGATTTTCCTAGGCTTCTTGACATGCTGGAACGTCAAGTGCTTTGGTTTCCCAGGCTCGACACGTTGACGTTGGAGGATCCGCTAGAGGGTAGCTGGACGGATTTGGAAATCGAAGGCCTTCGATCTCTGCCACCAGACCGGCCCCCATTTGGAAGAAGATCGATTGGAGATTCCTACCTGAGCTTCGCCCGGGCAACTTCCTTGGCCACATTTGTCAACTGTTGGCGCGCCGGGTCACATGAATCCATGGCAATGTGGGACATATACAGAAGAGCGGGTCCCGTTATCGCGGTGAAGTCGACAGTCGGACTGTTGAAGCAGACTTTCGCAGTGTATAACAAGTCCGTGAATATCGGAAACGTGAAATATACCGACTGGAACAACGAGGCCCCATGGGACAACAACCTCCTTGTAATGTGTGTCCGCAAGGAGCTTGCGTACCTACACGAGGCGGAAGTGCGCGCAGTGATTTTGGACCCTGATAATGTAGGGGCCTTGTCTCCGCCACTTGGATTGAAAGTGCCATTCGATCCCCGTACGCTCATTACGGAGGTCGTCGTAGGTCCAAGAGAAAAGGCGTGGATATACGGTATTGTGGGACGCGTCATGAGTCGTTACGGGCTCACCCAGCAGGTTACCGCCTCGAAACTTCTCCGGCCGCGAATCTAATTGCCGGCTGGGTCACACAACCTCAGGCGCCGTTCGAACGGGTGAATGCAATCACGAAGTAGGGGTAGGGCTTGCCCTACCCGGCGTTCCGCATGTTGGATGCGGAACCAGGGGGCGGTCCGTCGGCTGACGGATCCCCCTACGGGGAAAGGCCTTGCGGACATCGGGGGCATGGAGACGGGATTTGTAACGGCGTGGCCGTGTGGAACAACAGAACCGCAAAGGAAAGTCAAAACGCAAAACCGCAGTAGCTCTGAAGGTCCGCGCTACCCCTGCTCATGCTGGCGCGGAGCGAAGCGCGGCTTGGTCAGCAGGGGTGTGGGCGGCAGGTGGCTTTGGCACGTAGCGTTTTACCTTGATGCTTGTCTCACGGTCGCGAGCCTCGGCAATCTCGAAGGCGGTCTGCATGCGAAGCAGGGTATCCATTTTCGGCCCGAAAGCCTTCTCGACGCGCAGCGCCATGTCCGGCGAGAGCGCAGCGCGGCCGTTGAGTAGGGCAGAGAGAGCGGGCCGGGTCACACCAAGGACCTTGGCGGCTTTGGTAACCGTGAGGCCGAGAGGTTCAATGACCTCCATCCTGATGAATTGTCCCGGGTGGGCCGGGCGCGCCATACGCATCATGGTTCTCGTCTCCTATGAATGGTAGTCCTGATAATCGAGGTCGAAAATCTCCCCTTCCGTTGGGTCGATTCTGAACGTGATCCGCCAGTTGCGGGTGACCGTTAGCCTCCAGGTTCCCTTCCGATCGCCGGTGAGCTGATGCACTTTCCAGCTCGGGACGTCGCGGAGCTCCTGAGCGTCTTCCATCTCTTGCAAGAAGGTCAGGATGTTACGGACCTTCTCCACTATAGCCGCAGCCAATCCGGAAGGATCATTGCGCTGAATGAAGCGCCGCAGTCCCCGATGAACCACGTTTCGGATCTTCACTTATACCACGTTGCATTCATAAGGATACTAATATAAACTCCTTCCGAGTATCTTTTCGCGGAGGGAGAAATGCGACCACCTCGACCTTTTCCAGAAGGAACGCTCGAG
>Ga0326727_10008382_pt1 | contig 26288 bp, 21 predicted proteins | sample MB2enrmetagenome_FD_207643 | JGI IMG/M metagenome (GOLD analysis project Ga0326727, IMG submission 207643) | Lab enriched peat soil microbial communities from McLean, Ithaca, NY, United States - MB29MY | ecosystem: Environmental > Terrestrial > Soil > Wetlands > Peat | place: USA: New York...
AAGAGTTTTCCGTTACACTCTGTAGTCATAAGGCTGTCTCCTTTTTCTGGCGCAAGTTTTTCTCAACAAAATGCTTATGCCAGAAGAGACAGCCTTTTTCAATTCTTTAATGAGAAATGCGGGCTAGCGCCACACGGCGGTGCGCATCACATCGAAGTGATGGTCGTAGGTCCAGACCTCGATGCCCAAGCGGCCGGCCAATACCGCTGTTGTCGCGTCAAAAAGCGTGATGGGCTGGTCGGGCAAAGCCACGAGCTCGGCCACAGCCTCATGGTAATCCTGGGACGTGGGATTGAGCAAGACAGCGCCGTTCAGGATGTCATTTAGCCAAGCAATAGCGGGCTGCCTCCCTAACCGATAGAGCACCAGGGTATAAGCTTCCAGGAGGGTTGGATAAGCGACGACCACATCGCGCTTGTCATGGGCGAGTCGTTCTAACTCTCGGTGGGCCCGCTCGTGGTGCGCGTCGTCCGGATCAACAGCGGCGTACAATGGACCGGTATCAGCGAGGACGGAACCCCTCATTGAGCCGCCAAGTATCGGTCATGCGCCCGGCTCACATCACGGCGGCCGCTTCCGCGCTTCGCGGGGGTGATCCGGAGAGGGCCTGCCGCCCGGAGGTAGCCGCGCTCGGTCAGGTATTGACGTAAGGCAACCTGGACAACTGTGGTGAGCGCGGGCCGCGCCTCTTGAGCCCGGACATAGCTTTCCACGGCCTTGGCGAGGTCATCGGGAATAGTCACGGTGGAACGTCTCATACCCACCAAGTATAGCACCAACCGGTGAAGTTGGTTCATTCTTCATTGCGTTCGGACTTTCCGAGAGATTTCAAGGTCAGATGTTTCCTCTCCACCGACTCTTGCCCACTATCTCCCTTGATGGTCACGGTTTCCAAGTCTCCAATCAGGCGGAGGTAATCAGGGTCATTCGCTTCGCGCCCTGAACCCCGCTCTACCTTTCCGGAAAAGCGGTAATAGCGGCGGTGGATGGTGTTGGTCTTGAATTCTACGTGGTCTTTCTTGCGTGACCCTGAGATAATGTCGAAACTCAGCACGGCGTCGGATTCTTCTTCGCCCTGGAGGATTTCAATATACCCCTTCAACTTCCCCTCTTCTTCCAGAATTCCCAAGGTGTCGTCCGGGGAAAGGAAATGGTATTTGGCGGTGATGTCGTCGATGTTCTCGGTGGCCTGCGCCAAACAACGTCCGCAGGGGGCGACCACGAGGGTCGCCCCTACAGGAGCGCAAAGAAGCAGAAGGGCGGCGAGTGGCCACAAGGTTTGCTTCCGATTCCCTTCGCGATTTCCAGCCATGGGTCGAGACCACCTTTCGGGCTATTATCTTGCTCCTTGAAACCCAAAGTGTAGCGCCGCCCTTTAGGGCGGCATTCCCCGAACAGACTTCGGGAGGCCGCACACAAGTGTATGCCGCGTTATCCGCGACCGCAAGACAGTTCAACCGGCTTGACAGCCCGGTGCTTTTTCGGGACGATGGCCAGAGGCTTTAAGGGCATGTCAAAGTCAGAGGGGGGAGGATCATCGATGGTTTGTCCGGGAGCTTTCACGAAGATCTGCACATTCATTCTCGTGGCTGGAGTTTACTTGCCGGGGGTCATCGGTTCGGCAGCGACCCTCAAGCCCTTAGTGGCGGGCAAGCGCGGTGTAGTGGCCGCGGGCCATCCGCTGGTGGCCGAGGCGGGCTTGAGAATCCTGGAAAAGGGCGGAAACGCTGTGGACGCTGGAGTCGCCACGCTCTTTGCCGCCTCCGTAGTGGAGATGGCCAGCTTTGGCGCGGGAGGCGAATGCCCCATCCTCATCAAGCTGAAGGACGGGCCGGTGGTGGCCATCAATGGAGACGGAATCGCGCCGGCACTTGCCACAGTGGAGTTCTACGAACACCTTCGCCAGGATGATCCCCGGCTGGTCACCTTCGGCACGATCGGTAACGCCCGCAGCGGGATTATTCCCTCTTTTGGCCCACTCAGCGCCATCGTCCCCAGCGCCATGGATTCCATCCTTCTGGCGCTGGAGAAATACGGGACCATGAAGCTCAGCGAAGTCATCCAGCCTGCCATCGAACTCGCCCAGGGGTTTCCGCTCGATGACCACCTGGCGGGCGCTATTGCCCGCACTAAGCCAGTGTGGGAGAAGTGGCCCACCACAGCGCGAGTTTATGGGCCGGGTGGCCATCTGGCGAAGGCAGGTGAACTCTTCGTTCAGGCCGATCTTGCGCGGACCTTTCAAAGTCTGGCTGAGGTCGAGCGGCAGAACGCCGGGCAGGGACGCGTGGCCGCCATCGAAGCTGTCAGGGACTACTTTTATCGCGGGCTCATCGCGAAGCGTATCAGCGATTTCTGCGAGCAGGCAGGTTGCCTGCTGCGCGAAGGAGACTTCGCAGCCTGCCACGCGCGGTTTGAAGAACCTCTCAAGACTACTTATCGAGGCATCGAGGTTTACAAGGTGGGCTTCTGGAGCCAGTCGCCGGCTTTTCTCGAGAACCTCAACCTCCTGGAGGGATTTGATCTCAAGTCGATGGGCCACAACTCTGCCGACTATATTCATACCGTTGTGGAGGCGATGAAACTGGGATATGCAGACCGCGACGCCTACTACGGCGATCCCGACTTCAGCCAGATTCCCGTGCAGTTGATCTCCAAGGAATATGCCAACGTCCGCCGGCCGCTCATCAACCCGGAAAAGGCATCTGCGGAACACATCGCCGGCGACCCACTTCGTTTGCAGCCGCGCGCTTCTGCGGACTTCCTTCGCGCGAGGTACAGCCACCGCAATGGCGAGCATCAGGACACGACTTGCGTGAACGTGATCGACAAGGATGGAAACATGCTCTCGGCGACGCCGAGCGGCGCTTGGATTCCGGCGGTCATCGCGGGTGATACCGGCATTCCACTGACGCAGCGCGCCCAGGCTTTTGTCCTCACGCCGGGCCATCCGAATCAACTGGCCCCCCACAAGCGCCCGCGCTTCACGCTCACGCCGACCATCGCCCTTCGAGACGGCAAGCCCTGGCTTGCGTTCTCCACACCCGGCGGCGACAGCCAGGACCAGACGCTGCTCCAGATCTTTTTGAATGTAGTGGAGTTTGGAATGAACCCTGAGGAGGCCGTAGAGGCTCCGCGCTTCAACTCCGAGGCGATGTATAGCACCTTTGACGACCACCGCGACCAGCCTCTGGCTCTGGACGTCGAAACTCGGATCAGCGAGCCGGTCCTCAAAGCCCTTCGGGAGCGCGGGCATGTGCTGGTCATGCAGAGTGAATGGGGTAATCCTGCGGCGCCCACCATGGTCGAGTACGACCCCGCAACGGGCGTCATCAAAGGCGGGGCGGATGTGCGCGGGCATCGGTATGTTTTGGCGTGGTAGATCAGTGGTCAGTTGTCCGTTGTCAGTTGTCCGTGGTCAGTCGTCTTCCCTCGCCTTCGCTTGATCCCGAATTCGCAAGTCGATTGGCTTCCCGGTAGTCTCCCATTTTGAGCGTAGCGCCGACCTTTAGGTCGGCAAATGCTGGCCTGAAGGCCAGCTCTACGAGTCAAATTAGGACACTACCGGCTTCCCCGAGTGGAAGAACCCCCTCACCCGGTCGGCGCCGGCTGGTGAATGCGCCGGTCGCGGGCCACCCTCTCCCCAAGGGAGAGGGCAGTCATAGGCTGCCAACGGACGACGGACCACGGACGACTGACTACTGACAACTGACCACTAGCCACTGCGCTCGTAACACCCCAGCACTCGCAAGAAATTCGTCACCTCTGCCAGGTGGGAAAGCGCATTCCGGCAGCGTTCTTCCTTCAGGTGGCCGAGGAAATCGAGATAGAAGAAATACTCGAAGGGGCGGCCGCGCAGAGGACGCGATTCGAGCTTGGTCAGATCAATATCCCGCAGTGCGAATACACTGAGGCACTTGTAGAGAGCGCCGGGAGCGTTCCGGGTGGAAAAGACAATCGAGACCTTGTTCGCCTTCGCTGATACATGGGGACTTCTGGAGAGCAGCAGAAAGCGCGTGTAATTCTCGCGATGGTCTTCGAGGTGCGTAGCCAGAATGCGGGCTTGGTAGACCTCGGCGGCGATGCGGCCGGCGATGGCAGCACCCCCGGGTAGGCGGCGCTCAGCCAGCATTTTCACCGCTCCGGCTGTGTCGTAGAAAGGGATTTTCTGAATCTTTGGATGACGCTTGAAAAACTCCCCGCATTGCGCCAATGCCACGGGGTGGGAGTAAACCTGGGTTACCTCCTTGAGCGCGGCGCCGGGTGGAGCGATGAGGTTGTGGACAATGCGCAGGCTCACTTCGCCGACGATGTGCAGGTCATTCGATAGCAGGAGGTCGTAATTCTCGTAAACTGAGCCTGCCAAGGTGTTTTCAATCGGGGCCAGGCAGTACTTCGTCTTCCCGCTCACCACGCTTTCGAAGATGGCCCCAAAAGTCTCGCAAGGCTTTACCGTGATGCGCCTCCCCAGCAGTTTATACGCGGCTTCTTCGCTGAATGAGCCACGCTCACCCTGAAACGCAATGGTTGGATTAGCCATTTTCACCTTCATGCATTGCCGAGCAGGCCGCGGAAGAAGAAGTCCACGTAGGCGCGGGTGATTTCCTCTTGCTTGACGGGCCCTTCCAGGTCGTACCACTGGTAGAGCCAGTTGATCATCCCGAGGGTGGCGAAGGCGGCGATATGGGGAGAGAGCTTGGGTGGCATGCCGGACTGCTCCTGCACGCGGGCGATCAGATCTTCGAGATACTCGATGTAAGCTCTCTTCCGGGCGTTGATCTTCCTGCGCAAAGCGCCTTTCAAGGAGCGGTTCTCGTGGAGGATAACGGTAATCTCCATGTCCCTGGCGCGGACCACTAAATCGATATGTCCAATGATGGTCCGGCGCAGCTTCTCACGTGGGTCCGGGATATCCTTCACTTTCGCCAGCACGGCTTCATCCAGGATATCCATGCCATAGTTCATGATTTCGAAGAGCAGCATATCCTTGCTGCTTACGTGGTGGTACAGACCCGCTTTGGTCAGGCCGACTGCCTCGGCAATGTCCTGCATCGAGGCGCCGTCGTAACCTTTTTCGTAAAACACCCTGGCCGCAACCCTGCAGATTTCGCGTAGCTTTTGTCGAGCTTCAACCGTTCGAGCCATGGCAGAAAGACTAATACCCCCAACGCGCGGGCAGAGTCTATCACAGTATGTGGCAGGCGGGAAGCAGGAGGAAGATGTCAGTGGTTAGTGGGCGGTCGTCTGTTGTCCGCCATTCGTTGGAAGGCGTAAGACGAATCGGCGGCAACTTCAAGTCCATTGCCAAGGGCGGGAGACTTGCTGCGCGAACTAACGAATCTCACTTTCTTGTCGTGCATCCAGCAAGGTCGATCGGGAGCATCGGTCCTTGCGGCAGGCGGCCCGCCGTGGTGGGACCACGGCCAGGGACGACGGACCAATGACCATCGATCACTGCTTACTGCCTGCTGCTTTCTGCTTACTCCCTACCATCCCTCGTGTAGCTCCTCTAGTCGCAATCCTGAGCCCTGCCCTTCCCCACCTACCACCTACGACATATCACCTACCGTCTATCACCAACCTACTAATAACTATATGTATTTTCAACAACATACGCGCATTCGATCGGTAACTGCCTTTGTTTTCTATAACATGCCTGCTTTGCTCCCACCTGTGGAATGCTGACCCTTTGTTTTCATAGATATTCCCGCTTCGTTCCTTCACTTTTTAGAGTTACTAGGTCTTTCTTTCCCTGTCGGCGGTGACATCTTGTCCAGGGCTGGCTTGCCTGCGAAGGGCCCTCTCCATAGCGCCTCCTTTAAATGCAGTAGGCGGTAGCCAGTCGGCAGTAAGCATAATGCAGGAAGCACAAGGCAGAAGGCGGAAAGCAGATGCTCATTATTCTGACTCCTGACTCCTAGCTCCTGAATCCTGACTCCTGAACCTTGTTTCTTCCACAACCCCACTCACTATCCTAGCCTATCATTTTCCATTTGTCAAGAGACAAGGTGTCCGCCCGTCCGCGCAGGGCTGCCTTTCGTAACATGGGCGCCTGCCCCGGTCCGGTGAGGCGGGATGGGCCCCGCCCAAGCCGCAGGTGGCCCTCGGCTTCTAACCGTCGAATGCACGACTGGAGCACCTTGCAGGTCACCCACCTCCTCCAATTCTTGGCACTTGGTCCATTCGATAGTTCTAAGTCGCTGTCCTCCGGGTGGGGAACGCTTCGGTGGCGGCAGTCAGTCAGCCTGGCCGCCAACCATGGTGTGTTCATGAAACTGGGGTTGTTCCCGGGAGGCTCCAAAGAGCAACTCGAATGCTTCCTTTGACACGCAGACAGGCTCGCGCATCAACGGGCGCGCTTTTTCCGGATTGCGTTCCTTGATGGCATTCAAGATTTGCGCGTGACTGTTGTAGGCGCGCTCGCGAGAATTGGGCATTTCCTGAGTCTTTCTGACGAATTGAGCGACGTGCTCCAGAACGTTTTCGAATACCTGAGCCAGCACCGGATTCTTAGAGGCGGCTGCGATCCCCGAGTGAAAGCTTAAATCGAGCTCCGGCAAATTTCTTCGGTCGCCGGGGAGTACGCCTGCATTTGCGTGACGAGTTCTTCCAGCTTCTGCAAATCTTCATCCGTCGCTCGTTCAGCACAGAAGGCTGCTAATTCGCCCTCCAGAAGGAGCCGGGCTTCATATAGAGCAAAGACTGTTTTTCCCAACCCCAGTACGCTGTGAGTGAAAATGCGTTGTAAGAAGGTCCTGTTAGCTCCATCATGCGACGTTTCTGGAAGACCGTTCGTCGCGCCTCCCGACGGGACGGAACCTCGGTAGGTTTCCTAGGTTTATGCCAAACCCGTTTGCCGCGCCACCCGATCTGAATGTGCACCGGACACGAATTTCCCGAGTTGTTAGAAACATGAATAATCACAAGGTCGTTGGAACTCTCCAGCGAATGAAAATCGCAGGACCACGGGGGAGTCCCCAAGAACTCCCGCTATTATTCATACTTGTTGCAAATCAAGACACATGTGAGTGTTCGTTTCCGAGAGGAAACTCACTCTCACCGCGAAGCGGTGCAAAACTGAATAGACTCTTGCGCCCTCAAAGCGCCCGGAATCAGGTCTCCTATGGACCTATGTTGGGGACTTTCTTGCTTGGTGATTCAGTCTTGAAACGCACGATAATTGAACGCCTTGTAGAATTGGCGGCAGGTCTCGCGCACCGCGCCAAACCACGCATCGCGGCGATGCGGGGTTGCGACGAAATCGAGCATCGGTTTCAGTGATGGCTGCGTCTCGCCGAAGCCCGGCTCCAAGGTTCTCTTTCCCAGTACGTCCGCCTGCACGAGCGACTTTAGTTCCTGCTCGTCGAGGATATTCCCGAGGTTATTGATGACGGTGCGCGCCACGGCCTGTCCGCCTCGCACCGCGAGCACGGTGAAAATGTTCACCTTGACAAAACCATCCGCGGGTAGACGACTGAGGTCTTGCGACCTGAGCGAGGAAGTCCCATGCAGACAGAGAATCTTACCAACCTTGCTGCTGATTTCCTTCGCCCTATCGGAGCGATAGGCGACTCGTGTTACCGTCGAGCGATGTTCCGTCCCAACGTTCGGAACGAGAATATCCACGCCCGTCTCTCGCAGGAAACGTTCGGCCTGCTCAACGCTGGTCGGTTCGTTCTTTGGCTGATCGCTGCCCGCCTCAAAAATTTCGTCCACCGCGCCCTCGACCACGACCCGTCCTCGAACTTCTTCCACGTACTGTGCGGTCAGGCGGATGTTTGCATCGAAAGGCTTTTCGCTGGCATCGCACATGATGGAGGCGAACCTGTCCGTGTAATGCCGCATGATGTCAGCGTCGAGCCACGGGAAACCGTGATCGAGATGCGGCAGGACTCTCAATTTCCGGTACGGACTCGTATCGCCCATGAACGCTTCGAGATCGGACAACATCAGGTTGGTCCCCAGCACGGGATCGCCGCAGGCGGTCAGCAGCTCCATCTGGCCACGCCCCGGGTAGCGGCATGTCCAGGCCGGCACGACAGGCGGATCATCCACGCCGATTTCTTTTCCCGTTTCCAACGCCCCCGCAAGGATCGCTTCCAAGGTTTCGCGGTCCTCGACGCAGAACGACGGCAAGCTGACCCCGCGCTCCGCAGCCTCGTGGTAGATTTCCTTCACCGCGCCGTAATCCGTGACAAGTGGCATATCGTTTTCCTCTCTTTTCCGACGCTAGGGCTTTACGAAAACCTTGTTCACGTTGGGTTTCGCGGCCCGGGTAAAGGCTGCCGCGATGTCATCGAGCGGAAACACCTCGGTCTGGAGGGCTTCGAGAGTTTCCCGGTGTTTCAGGACTAAGGGGATCGCATCTTCAAACGTGTGAGGGTTGAGCCACGCCCCCACCAGTTCCAATTCCTTCAACGTAATCTCCACAAGCGGGAACGCTGCATCCTGGGGGTTCCCAACCAGTCCCGCCAAGACCAGTCGTCCAGTCTTGCCCAACGCTTGGATGGCCTGCGACACGGCCTCGATCCGTCCGCTGCAATCAATGGCGGCGTCAATGGTGTTAAACCATTCCGAACTCGTCAGTTGCTCCGGTGTCAAGGCCGGGACGCCCAGCAGCCCCCGCGCTTGATCGCGGCGACTATCGTTCGGCTCAATGAGGATTACCTCTCGCTTCAGGTCTTTCAGAATAAGGGCGGTTAGAATTCCCAGCATCCCCGCGCCGAAGACGGCCACGCGCTTGGGTCGAACCGCTTCCGCCGATCGCGCGACGTGGAGGGCACACGAGAACTGTTCCACAAAGGTAGCTAACACGTCGCTTAGGCCCGCGGGGATGGCGTAGATCATTCGTGCGTCAAGAGCCACGTACTCGGCCAAACCGCCGTTGCTCTTGATGGATCGAGACTTAAGAAAATCGCACAGGTTGGGTTTCCCATCGCGGCAATATCGGCACTCCCCGCAGCCAAGGTTGGGGTTGATGACCACCGACTGCCCGAGCTGAAATTGCGTCACCTTCGGGCCCAGCCGCTCCACTCGACCGCAGAATTCGTGTCCCGGTGAGTAAGGGAATTTTTTGGGATTGTGTCCGCTCCAGACGGCAACGTCTGATGCACAGACACCACACATTGCCACGCGGACGAGCACTTGCCCTTCCATGGGAACAGGAATGGGTCTGGTTTGCACTTCAAGGCAACCTGGTCGGAGGATAATCGCGATCTTCATGGTTGCCGTCACACGCTACTCCCATGGATACAGCATCGGCTTTCGACCATCGGCTTTCGTTTGAAAGAATTCGGCGGGATCATTATTCAGCGTGTAGTGATGCGTGCACGTAAGTCCCCTCATGGACAGCTTGCCACTCGAAAGCCACTTGAGAATTGTCTCCATCGTGCGCGTCGAGCAGCCACTTGTCCCCACGGCCTTGGCCATGCGGTAATGCAGGTTATCCACCAGGGCTTGTTCGGTGGGCTTGTGCAGGCCGGCGAAACAGGATGCGACCCCATAACCGTCCTGATTGAGCAGCAGAAACATCAACCGCTCTGCGTCCTCCGACGGCGCCGCCAGCACAACGTCGTCGAACAAGTCGCCGCGCGTCAGGTCAGTGAACTCCTTCGCGACGCCATCTTCTATCCTCAACTTCTCGGGCAGAGGCAAACTGGCGTACCCCGGGACAACCTTGAACCGGGGCCAGTCGCCAAGCAGTCTGCCGAGCAGTTCAGCCTTGCTCTGTGAACGCACCATGAACCACACCTCGGCTGCTCCCTCGATCCGTGCCAACAGCCCATAGATCGTCGCCAGCGTGCCCGAGCCGACAATCAAGGTGCGCCCTCCCTTTAGGATCCCGCTGTGAACGATGTGCCGGCCCTCTGCATCCACACCTACCGCGTGGGGTATGGCATAAATGCTTTCTAACACGCAGGCGGCTGGCTCAACCAGTGCAGCCTCTTCGTCCGTAACCTCATCGGGTATAGGCAGCACCGAACCTGACTGAATCAAGTCGGCGGGGATTTTCATGTATTGCGCGAACCCGCCGGGGATACGAAAGGAGAGATTCTGGATGGGATTGCGAATCAGCATCAGTCCGTTGCGCATACGGGCGATCCGCGCTTGCACCGTCACACGCTGGCCGATGGGCAAACAAAGTTCCTCGCGACTCAGGGTCCGATCTTGTTTGTACCCGATGCCCTGCTTGAGCGTGTGGACGTCCCGGCCGACCTCGACAACCCTGCCGACCAGCTCGTGCCCGAGCACAGTCGGGATTTGGACATTCGGGTGCCGATCGCGGAAGAGCCGTTGGTCCGTGCCGCAGCGACCACAGACATCAACACGAATGACGATGTCAGTTGGACCGCAAGTGATCTCGATCGAGTCGAGCCGAACGCGGCCTGGACCTTCATACAGAAAGCATTTCGAAGTATAAGTTCCCACTAATGTCCAACCGTCCTATGTGAAGCCCCAGTATACACGATGATCGTGTCAATTCTCGATGACTTGAACGATAATGTGCTAGAATCAATTCGCTGTGCGAAACACAGGGATGCTCGTGATCCTCAGGGGATTGCCCCTCTAGAGCGGACGTGAGTTTCCACCATATGGTTCGTAGTTTTTGCCAGCCTTGGAGGAGTTAGCCTAAGGGCGAGCTGGACGAGTAAACGGGAGATCGTTTGCCTATGCCAATTCGAATGAAAGACGTCGCGAAGGAACTCAACGTTTCGGTGGTTACGGTTTCGAAGGTGTTGCGGGGGCACAGCGACATAGGCCCTGAAACAAGGGAGCGCGTGCTGCGACGCGTCCAGGAACTGGACTACCGGCCTAACCTGGCCGCGCGTGGCCTTGTGACAGGTCGATCTTATATGGTCGGGGTCGTCGTCCCCGAGCTTAGGAACGCGTTCTTTGCAGAAATCGTAGCGCGCATCGGAAGCAGAATCCGCCGCAAGGGTTATCGTATGGTCATCGCTTTGTCTGAGGAAGACCGTAACCTCGAGATCGAAAGCATAGAGGCGCTGTTGGCTCACCAAGTGGATGGGCTGATTGTGGCTTCAACTCTCACGGAGGCCGACAGCGGCGTTTTTCGACGTATCGAAAAGCAGAATGTGCCGTATGTCCTTGTTGACCGCGACATCCCTGGCTTGAAGGCAAACTTCGTTGGGGTAGATGACGAGGCAATTGGGTCCATTGCCACCGAACATTTAATCCAAAGGGGTAATCGCTGCATCGCGCACATCCGCGGCCCTGAAACCACCACAGCCAACGGACGTTTGCGGGGGTACATGAACACGATGGCGCGCCACGGCTTAGCGGTTCCTGCTGGGTATGTCGTGAAGGTAGAGCGTTCGGACGTTGGTGGCGAAGCAGGCGGATTCCGAGCAATGGAGCAACTACTGACGGTTGATCCGCGACCCGACGCTGTCTTTTGTCATAACGATCTGGCTGCCATAGGTGCGCTGCGGGCAATTTTGAATCTCGGTATGAGAGTTCCCTCTGACGTTGCTTTAATAGGCGCGGCGAACTGGCCATATATGGATTTGTTTAATATGCCGCTCTCGTCGATCGATCAGAGTCCCGCCCAGATCGGGGATCGCGCAGCGAAAGTCTTGCTGAAGCGTATCGAGTCTGGATCAAAATCTCGCCCCCGCCGAATCCTCGTCCCTGTAAAACTGATTGTCAGGGATTCCAGTGCCATGCCGGGCACCAAAGAGGAACTGCACAAGGTCCGTGTGTTGCGCGAACCAAGGGGTGAAAGAGGCAGATCAGTGCATGGCGTGCAATCAGAGGCGCGATCCGCCCGGGGCTCCCTCAGCCTCAGGTAGACGGGCCGAGGAGCCCGTTTATTGAGCGCGCGAGGGTGTGGGTCTCGCATTCGCCCCTGGGTTTTTGTTCTGCCAAAGCGTTCCGGATCGTAGCGGCCTCAGTAGCCAGATCCACGAATCACCACCAGTTCACTCGTCTTTGCCGTGATCGGACTCTCCGGTTCCAGCTCGCGCAGAAAATCCTACGTCCCCGGCCGGCGTGTTCCACACGCTGCTGTTCTTTCTTTGCGCCGTACTTACCACCATTACTGACCGCTTTTGCATATCCGCCTCCCGGCGGTAAATGCGTAACTCATTCACTCCTTGAGAGTTACGGTCGCCCGCCAACACGAGGGGCAGCGCTCAGGAGCTTCCCCGCCACTCGCGACTGATGAGGGACCACGATCAGATCGCAAACAAAATAAAAAAAAGGCTTGACATGCTCTTGCTCTCGTGGTAGACGTTTCAGTGTTCGTTACCTTTATCGTTAAAGGACATCCTGCTTTTGAAGAAACAAATTGCGTTCGGCGTCTTGGCCCGAATTTCAACTCTGAGTTGTAGGGAGGCGGGGCGGCTGTCCAGGCGCCGGAACATTTCTTGACTATTCACCTGCGCGTTGGGTCCTGGGTCTTAACTTGATCCCTTGCACTAGGCACCTCGACAGGAGGTGCACAGAAATAAAAAGGAGATGAGTGATATGGAAAGAACAAAATGCATTGGGAAGGCTCTACATGTTTCAGCCATTGTGCTCGTCTTATCCTTCCTCGCAATGGCGATTTGTCGGACGGCTCCGTTGTACGCACAGGCAGATCGTGGGATCATTACCGGGCTCGTTCTGGACCCCACGGGCGCGGCAGTCCCCGACGCAACCGTTGAAATCAGGGACTCCCTGACTGGCGTGGTAACCAAACTGACGAGCTCGTCCACGGGAAACTACAGCAGTCCTCCGCTGGTGATTGGAACGTATGAAGTCTCGGTCACCCGGACGGGGTTCAAGGTTTTCCACGCGAGTGGCATTAACCTGGCTTCTGGGCAGACCTTTCGCCAAGACGTGCAACTCCAGATGGGCCAGGTGGGACAATCGATTGAAGTTAACGCTAAGGCCGAACTTCTGAACACTGATAACCCACAGGTTTCGGGGTCCGTCAATCAGACTTACTACGAAGCGCTGCCGGCCATTCTCTATGGCCAGAATCACGTCCCGGAATCGCTGCTGTATACACTGCCCCAATTCGTTGGCCTAACGCAGGGGCAGATTTATCCAGGCAGCGTGTTCTCTGGGCGGATCAATGGGGGTGAGAGGTCGGGCCTCGAAAACTACTTGGACGGCGCCTCGTATGGGGAGGTTGGCTCGGACGGCAACACCCAAGAGCGCTCGGTCCCTTTGGAATCGGTACAAGAGGCGCGCTTAATCGCCAACACGTTCAGCGCGCAGTACGGCCATACCAGCGGCGGGTTCGTTGAGTATACGACCAAGAGTGGGACTTCTACCTATCACGGCGGAGCGTACGAGTACGTTAATAACGACATATGGGACGCGCGAGGTGAAATCCCGCCGACGACACCACCCACCCGTCAGAATGAGTTCGGGTTCACGCTGGGCGGGCCAATCCAGATACCGAAGATCTACAACGGAAAGAACAAAAGCTTCTTCTTCTTCAATCTGGACCTGTTTAGGTACCGGAATCCCGGGCTTGGCGCTGGCTATGTTACGATTCCGGATGCCGCTGGTTTAGGGGGCGACTTCTCGGAGTTTCTCAACGCCACGACGCCAGTCGGTACCGACGCATGCGGGAGAGCCGTATACAGCGGGGAGATCTTCGATCCGGCAACAACCCGTGATGCGTCAACCTGCGGTGGGCCCTCGGGTGTGGCCGTTCGCGACCCCTTGTCAGGCAACCAGGTTCCCACCACCGAGTTCAGCAAGGTTGCCAGCAATATTCAGTCCTATCTGCCGCCACCAGCTAACTCGAACATTTACAACAACTACCTGGTGGGCCCGGAGCAGAGGTATCTGAATTCGAACGTGGAACTGGTACGCGGTGACCATAACTTTACGGACAAAATCCGACTTTCGGTCACTGCCCTTCACAGCGCCCGCCCGCGCTTGCTGGACTGCAACTATGTTGGGGGCTGCACGTCTGTCGTAGGCGATCCGCGGGTCCAGGATATCATAACTAACACCGATCACATCCAGCTGACGGATGTGATCAGTCCGACCCTGTTCACGCACGCCGTTATGTCTTTTGACCACCATAACGAGTACAATAAGTACCCGCTGATAGATGGCAAGGGCTGGGCGTCCAAGGTTGGGATAACCGGCATTCCGTTTGAAAACCTTGGTGGATTCCCGAACATAAACTTCGATCAGACCTATTCGGGTTTCGGCGTGGATGGCACCGGTTACTTTTATGGGTCGACCCGCTGGCAATTCCTGGACGACACGACGAAGATTATAGGCTCCCATACGCTCAAATTCGGTTTCGAGTACAGGCATGAACGCTGGTATGACTCCTCAGCGATTGGCGACGCAGGTGTTTTTAACTTCAGTGTGAGAAATACCGGTGCGTTCGACGTAACCGGGGTCCCCATCAGTGGAACCGGCAACGCCTACGCTTCGTTCTTGCTGGGCCAGGTGTCCTCCTCAAACTTCAGTATTCCAGCGTTCCCCGATTACCGCAGACCCTATTTCGCCCCCTGGATCAATGACGACTGGAAAGCAACCAAGAAGCTCACTCTCAGCTTTGGGTTCCGGTTCGATTTGCAGTTCCCGCGAACGGGACGGAACAATGAGTATTCCAGCTTCGATCCAAATCTGCCGAATCCGGGAGCAGGCAATATTCCAGGGGCGATTGCGTTCGCCGGGCAAAACGGCTTTAGCACCACGTTGTTCGAGAAGCTGCACGCCGATACTTACGGACCGCGCTTCGGCCTTGCGTACAGGGTATCCAATACAACCGTGTTTCGCGGTGGATATGGCATTTACTACGCTCCCGTCATGATGGGCCAGTTCGCTGCCACCCCGGACTTCGGTTATAGTACAAGTCCATCCGTCGTGGACCTGACCAATGGACGACAGGCGATATTCAATTTGGACAACGGCTTTCCGGCCAGTGCCGTCACGGTGCCGCCGCTTCTGACCCCGGACGTCGCGAACGGCACCGGCGTGCTGTATCAGAACCCGGATGGGATAAAACTTCCGCGTTACCAGAACTGGACACTTTCGGTAGAGCGTATGCTGGCGAGGAACCTCATGCTCGATGTCGCCTACGTGGGGAATCATGGGACGCGGGAAATTGGTAATGGGGATTCCCAGGATGATATCAGCGAGAATAATCCGGCGCTGCTTGCAGAGTATCCGGCAAGCCTGTTGACGTCGGATATTTACTCCTCGCAGGCGGCGGCAGCTGGCTTCAAGGCGCCCTACGCGGGATTTGACGGATCGGTCGCGCAGGCGATTCGGCCGTACCCACAGTACTCGTCGGTGACGCAGTTCAACGGTGCCGACGCATGGAGTACTTACAACTCACTGCAAGCCTCACTCGAAAAACGCTTCAGCGGCGGCCTACAGGCGAACATTTCCTGGGTACACTCCCGGATGATGAACAACGGAGGCGAATCCGCGCTTGCGAACGGCTTTGGTGGTAACCCAAATATAAGCACCTACCTGCCGCAGAAGGCGAGGTCGATGGACGATATTCCCAACGTCGTGACGGTTACGTTCGTCGATTACTTGCCGTTCGGTTCGGGTCAGCGGTTCTTGAACCGCCGCGGTATCATTAACGGTGTGCTAGGGGGATGGCGGACGGGCGGCTCCTTCCGTTATGAAAACGGCCGACCGCTGGGCATCACAATGAACAACGCCTACGGAGCGATACTGTTCAATGACGGAGACGTCCCGGACCGCGTGGCTCCTGGCGGCTATCTCGATACGAATAATTCGAATTTCGATATCGTGAACAGCCGCTACCTTTCCTTAACGCCGTTCGCCAACCACCCTACCGACCGGCTAGGCAACGAAGATCGGGTCGATTCGTTTCTGCGGGGATGGGCGAACTACAACGAAAACCTCTCGCTGTATAAGGACTTCACAATCAAGGAGCAGGCCACTTGGCGCGTAGGGGTCAACTCCACCAACCTACTGAACCGCCACCAGTGGTGTGATCCTAACACTAACTGGAGCACCGGTTCGTACTTCGGACAGGTCTCCGGTCAATGCAACACCCAAAGAATGCTTGAGATTTACATGAAAGTTAACTTCTGACGTCTTGCCTACACCCGCGCGGTCCGGCCCTCCAGACGGCGCGGGTGTTTGGCTCTAGGGCGATTAGGGAAAGGCTAGCAGGCGGGCGTATAGTCGAGCGGAGCCAGAACCACCGCCAAAGCGACCCTGCGAATGTCAGTACCGCTGAGCGCTGACAGCGAGCGGCGGCGTCTCTGCAAGTTGGATCCGACCGCGCAGGTGGTACAATTGGATTCCTGGAAACGTTAATGCTGGGTTTTCGGCAGTGCGGATCCGTGTGCCTTTTGCTCGCCCTGGCGTTTGCCACAAGTCCAGCGCTGGGGCAGGATGAGGCCTTCCGAGAGGCATTGGAGTTGTATCACGCCGGATCCGTGGAAAAGGCTCGAGGGCTCCTGCTTGCAGCCATCCAGTCGCGCCCGTCGGCCATCGACTTCACTCTCTTAGCTGTCATTGATACTGCCGAAGGGAAACTGGACGATGCTGAACGCCATCTCCGGCGGGCGCTGAAGCTCGATCCAGGTATGCTCGGTGCGCGGCTTGACTTGGCTCTCGTACTGGAATCGAAGGGCAATCTTGCCGAGGCTTCTGCGTTGCTCCACGAAGTCCTTGCGAGAGATCCGAAAAATGTGGACGCAATGCTTTACCTTGGGAGCCTCAACCTGGACCAGGGCCAATACGCGGAGGCGAAGATGTGGCTCGAAAGGGCTCAGGCGACTGCTCCGAGAGACACCAGGGTTCTTGTGAAATTGGCCAAGTTGAGGAATGTGGAGTCGGATCGCGAAGGCGCTCTGGCACTTTTGCTGGAAGCGAGGAAGATTGAGCCCGAGAACTTCGGCGTGCTCTATGCTTTCGGTGCTGTTTGCCTCGAAATGGATCTCTACAAGGACGCGGCCGCCAGCCTTGAGGAAGCCGTGCGGCTGAATCCCGGAGACCTCAAGGCTCGCTATGCCCTTGCGTCTGCGCGGATTGCGAGTCGAAAAATAGCCGCAGCCATCGCGATCTATGAGTCCCTTCTGAAGGAGGAGCCTGAAAACGCCCAGATCAATTATGCTCTGGGTGCGGCGCACTTTTTGGCCGGAGAGAATGACGCCGCGCGGAAGTATCTGAACACCAGCATCCGTCTCATGCCGCGGCAGGTTGAATCTTATTATTATCTCGGTGAAATCGCCCGGCAGGAGGGTGATAAGGAGAAAAGTGTCGAGTTACTGAAGTCAGTGATTGACCGGGCGCCCGACCACGTTCGTGCCCACATCGCGCTCGGCGTGACCTACGGCTCTCTCGGTAACCTGGTGGAAGCGTCACGCGAATTTGAAACTGCTGTACGGCTGGATCCTCAGTCGCTGAAGGCACACTATCAGCTGGGCCTTGTCTTGGCGAAGCTGCATGAGAGTGATCGCGCCAAGAGGGAACTCGATCTCGCGAAGCAGCTCCGCGAGTCCTCCGATGACAAGGTCACTTGGGAACTTGCTCAACCGCCGGCAGGTGAGGATCATGCGAAAGTCGTCGAGAAAAGGTAACCTGATATCTTATGCGCTCCTCGCGTGCTGCCTAAGCAGTCTTGCAGTCGGCGCCCAAGCGCCCTCCAGCGGAGAAGACAGTGTCATCCAAGAATTTGACGTGCTGATCAAGGGGGAGCACTACGCCGAGGCTCTCCCGAAACTCGAGGCCTACACTAGAGATCACCCGAACTCCTGGCGCAGTTATTACCAACTTGGCTACGTCTATTTTCGGCTGCATCGAATACAAGAGTCCACTCAGGCGCTTTCGCACAGCCTCGTTTTGAATCTGAGATGCGCGGACGCACACAGGATCCTGGGATACGATCTGAACATCGCGGGACGTCAGGATCTGGCGATCCGGGAGCTGCTGCAGGCGGTCGCGATGGCTCCGAATTCTTACGAATCCCATTACGAGCTCGGCAGGATCTACTTCGACCAAGGCTCCTATGTACAGGCTGTTCAGGAGTTGGAAAAGGCGCGGGCGCTCGCGCCCGATTTCGTCAGGGTCTGGGACAACCTCGGGCTGGCATACGGCGCAGTCGGCGATAAGACGAAGGCCGTTGAATGTTTCCGAAAGGCGCTAGAGCTGAATTCGTCGCAGAAGAAACAATCGCCTTGGCCCTATATTGATTATGGGACTTGGTGCAATCTCCAGAACGATTTTGAAACGGCTCGCAAACTCCTAGTTCAGGCGGTTCAGATCGACGGCACATTCGATCAAGCCTTCGGGGAACTCGCCAAGGCGTATCGCGGGCTCGGAAATCTGAGTAAAGCCGTTGAAGCTTATCAGCAGGCCATTATCCTCAACCCAAAAAAGGCGGAATATCATTTTGCCCTGGCTCAGGTGTACCGGCGGAACGGCCAGGCGGAAGCATTCCGGCGGGAGATGGTCCAGTTTCAGAAGATGACAGAGGCTGCTCCGCGACGAGCGGATGGCAGTTGAGGCGTTGTTCCGCTACCTAGCCGAGGGCAGATGCCTACGGCCGACCGTGGAACTGACCCCTCACATCTTGATGCGAAGTAACCTGACGCGCTTCATGGAGTCACTCGAACAAGGCGACTCGGTGTGGTCGTCGGCGTCTGCTTCGTCAGCGGATACCGAGAGCCTGTAGCGGCGGCTTCACGCCGCCACGTGGTGAGGTAAACTCGCCCCGACTACGAGAGGAGGTCGAACGTGAATCGAGAACGGGCCGCGAAGCGAGTGGTCGGGCTTCTTCTTTTTTTATCCTTCATCATCGCAGATCGAAGTTATGCGAAGAGTCCCGTGGAACTGGGGCAACTGGCGGGTGGAACAAGGGTAGCGGCGGTGCAGGCGGCTGACGGCCGGTGGGAGTTGGAAACGAACGGCGCGGGGGTTTTGTCTCGCACTCATAGCCGTCCCATACAAATTTCTTACAGTTGGAGCAAGCCTGGCCAGCCCGACATCGCGCAGGGTTATGATTCCATTCATAGAACCGCGCATGGATTTGAAGGGACGGCAGCGGTTGCCGGCCCCGGCAAAGTGGTCTTTCATGTTGTTGATCTCTGGACCACCACCGGTCTCACTCTGAGCCTCGCGCGAAAGCTCACTGCTGCCGGGCAGGCGCAGGGCGGCTTTCTCTCTTCTATCGTTTTCTCGGTGAAGGGCGATAACCCTCGCTCGCAGGTTGATTTCTTTGCTCCAGGAATGATTTATGGAGGAACCGCGCATCTTTCCGATCTCGCCATCGGAGGCGCTGCAACTTACCGCGACGGAGAGGGGAAGGTGCGGATTCGCGAAGACAGATTGCCGATTCCGATGATCGGCGTTCTGTTTCACGATGGCAGCTCGATCACGGTGCTGGACCCGGCCCCCGTAGGCGAGACGACCGCGGCCGACTCACACGACACTCAAGCGACTACCACAATGATCGACAAACGCTTCCAGTTCGGAGCAGTGGGGGCCGACGATACTTCCGCCGATCTAAGCGCCGGCTACTGGTTCCCAGGCACGGAAGGCGAAGTGACGTATCGTGGGGACACGTATCCTGGCGGGCAAGTGCATGGTTGGCGCCGCCGGTATCACCCTATCGAAGACGGTCTGGTACAGCGTTATCGCGTAGATTTCCGGTTTGGCGCTGAAGACCGGTCCTTTCCGGAATTTTACACGAATGACTGGCGTTGGGCGTGGGGCATTTTGAAGCCTGCCGTTTACCCGCAGGATATCGCTCTGGTTCGCCAAAGCATGGTTGACATGCTGGCGGGCCGCGTCGAAATGATGCCTACCAGGACCGGCATTCCCTACTGGATCAATTGGCAGGATCCCGGCTCGCCTTCCTTTGCTCGCGTAGCGATCATGGGCTTTGCTGGAAGGAACCTCCAGGCGGCCAGGGTCTTGCTCGCAGACGCGGACCGAGACCTCAGCGCTCGCGGTCAATGGCATCGCAAACTTGCCGTTGCAATCATCAGTTCCTTTTTGGGACTGAAGATGGATCCGCCGGTTGGCGAAGGGTTCGATCTGTTCACGGGTCAACCGGCGCTGGCGCAAAGGGATCAAATGGTGTACAGCCGCTCTCTTGGCGACGATTTCAAAGACTTGGTCCAGGCTTACGCCGCAGAACGGAGCGAGGGGCGAGACCACCCGGATTGGGTTCGGTGGTGTACTGAATTTGCGGATTGGTTCCTCACCCAGCAGTGCGCCGATGGAGGCTTCCCCCGCGCCTGGAGACCAGGCACGGGAGAAGTCGCTGACGCCTCAGAGCTGTCCAGCTATAATGTGCTTCATTTTCTGGTGCTGCTCAGCCAGTCAACCGGACAAGCGAAGTACCTGCAAGCGGCAATCCGTGCCGCAGACTTCTGCTGGGCATCGGGTCAATCCCACGGTGCGTTCGCCGGGGCAACCATTGACAATCCTAACGTCGTCGACAAGGAAGCTGGATACTTACCCTTCCGGGCTTACCTGGCGCTTTATCAAACAACCCACGACTCCAAGTGGCTCAACCGCGCGAGAACAGCGGCTAATTACGCCGAGACCTGGATTTACGGCTGGAACGTTCCTATGCCGGCCGACGAAGACAACACGAAGCTGCATTGGAAACGTGGCGTCCCAACGATAGGCGTGCAACTGATTGCTACGGGGCACTCGCTCGTTGACGAATCTATGACGTATAACGTTGGTGACTACGCGAAGCTGTACCTTCTCACAGATGATCCGCATTATTTTGCAGTCGCAAGGGTTTTGCTGCACGATACCAAGCTCATGGTTGCTATCCCCGGCCGTCTCTATGATCTTCCCGGTCCGGGCTGGCAGCAGGAACACTGGAGCCTGGCGCCGATTCGTGGCTTCGGCCTACATCGTAATTGGCTTCCCTGGATTGCTGCGTTCCATCTCGAGGGCATTTACGATTCCGAAAGCTTCAATGCCGAGCTATTCAAGAGGCTGTGCTCTCCGTCACATTCGTCACCGTCGCAGCAAGCCATTAGGCATATACATGGGCCCTCTGACGCTGGGCCTTGATGCCGGAATGATAAACGAGTGAGCGACCACTACTGGTTAGGCATAACGATAATTATTTTGGGCGGGATTGCCAACGGATGCTTTGCCCTGCCGATGAAATTCTCGCGCTCCTGGCAGTGGGAGAACACTTGGCTCATCTTTTCGCTGCTGGCCTTACTGGTACTGCCGTGGGCGTTGTTGGCAGGATTTGTGCCACACGTTAGCAACCTGTACCGCTCCGCCCCGTGGCGTTTGGTGCTTTATCCGCTGGTGTTTGGTGGTTTGTGGGGTATCGCTCAAGTAACGTTTGGGCTCAGCATCAAAGCCATAGGCATCGCGATCGCATTCGCGGTTGTTCAAGGTCTACAAACCCCCATCGGATCCCTTGTTCCCCTCCTGGTTTTTGACCCTTCGGCGTTATTTCGTCCCCGTGGCCTCCTGTTGCTGGCCAGCTTTCCTATTCTGTTTCTGGGGCTCATTCTTTACGCGGTTGCGGGAAGACGGCGGGAAACGGAGCAAGTCGCCTCGAAAGGCCTTAGTGAAATGCCGAAAGGGAGTTTTGTTGCAGGCCTCGCCACTGCGGCTTTCACCGGGGTCTTCGGAGCTAACCTCAACTTAGGCTTCGCCTTTGGCGGCCGTCTTATCCAAAGGAGCCTGCAATTAGGCGCAAACCCGGCGACCGCCACATATTGCGTATGGGCACTGGTGCTCACCGCAGGCTCTATTCCCAATTTCCTCTATTGCGCTTACTTGCTATCCCGAAATGAAACATGGAACTTATTCAGAGCCGTTGGGTGGCTAAAGGAAAGTATGCTCTCTACAGCGATGGGGGTGCTCTGGCTGGGTGGGATTCTCCTTTACGGGATTGGGGCTAGTCTGATGGGCACGTATGGGACTTCCGTGGGGTTCGTGCTGATGGTTGCGTCTGTCGTCATAGCTGCGAATGTGGCGGGGGTCCTTTCAGGGGAATGGACATCTGTGTCCTCCAGGACAAGAAGACTGCTTGCCGCTGGGTTAGCGTCGATTCTACTTTCGGTAGTCGTTCTGAGCTTTGGACATCTCGTTTAGTGGGATGATATCAATGCTATTTCGCTCTTTCGGCTTCAGAGTGTGTAACCCCCACAATTCACGGCAAATAATAAGAGGAGTCATGGCAATGCGTATCGTCCCTATCGCGCTACTTGTTGCCGCATGTGCTTGCATTCCGACCATGGCGACGCAGCCAGTGCCGGTGACGCCTGCTGACATGCAGCGCGAGATCGGTCAGAAGATGGGCCGCGTGCAGCGTTTCCTGAAACAGCAGAGCCTGGGCGGCGTGCTTCTGACGAAGGTGAACAACTTCTCCTGGGTGACGGCGGGCATCGCGGACAATCACATCGTAATCACGAGTGAGGTTGGGGCCGCCTCTCTCCTGATCATGAACGACGGCCAGAAATACGTGATTGCAAGCAATAGCGAGATGCCACGCCTCATGGCCGAGGACCTGAAGGGACTCGGCTACGAGCCGCGCGAATTCAAGTGGTACGCGGACAAGGTCACTCCGGACCGAAAGCTTGAATTTATACGGCACATCGCGGCCGGAAGAATGATCGGAACCGATGTCCCTTATGACGATCTGCGATTGATCGATGCGGAGTTCCAGCCGCTCCGATACGAGCTCACGGACTCCGAGGTGAAGAAATACCGCTGGTTAGGCCGCGAATCGACCGAAGCCGTTGTCGCGGTCTGTCGGCGCCTGAAGCCGGGCATGAGCGAACGCGAACTCGAAGCGATGGCATCGGACGAACTCATGCGCCGCGGCATCCGTCCGACCGTGCTGCTGATGGGAACGGACGAGCGAGTGTACAAGTACCGCCATACCGTGCCTACGGACAAGAAGCTGGAGCGCTACGCGATGGTGAACGTCTGCGCTCGGAAATGGGGGCTGGTCATTTCCACCTGCCGTTTCGTACACTTCGGCCCCGTACCGGACGACTTAAGAAAACGTGTGAACGCATCCGCGGAGATGACGGCACGCTATCTGGCGGCGTCGTCGCCGGGCGCGACGGCGGGCGACATCTTGAATAAAGCTGCCAAGTGGTATACCGAACTGGGCTTCGCCGGTGAACTCGAACTCCATCACCAGGGCGGAGCCATCGGATACGCCGAGCGGGAGTGGATTGCCGTGCCGGGTTCGACCGAGGTGGTCCATGATCGTCAGGCGCTCGCCTGGAATCCAATCATTCAAGGCGGGCTTTCGTTCGACACGTTCGTCGTGTACAAGGATCACGTCGAGAACGTCAATGAGACCGCGGACTGGCCGACGATCACTGTGAAAGTCCACGGTCAGCCGGTGCGCTTGCCGGACATCCTGGTGCGCTGACATGGGCCGTAGAGCGTTTTTCTCATCTTCGTTGCTCGGCCCCGCGTAACACCCAGGCTGGAGTCCGGCGGAAAACATCATCGCTACGTTCGGCATAGCACGCCGCGCTTCTGACTGTCGCACGAAGACCGGGGAGCGGAATGCATCCCGTCTCGAGTTAGCCAATGATCGTGCCGCAATAAGAAAGGAGTTCCCATGCTTTCACTCGTGCTCGCTCTCATCTTGTCTGTTACCGCAAACAGCAACAAGCCCCTGGTCCAAAATCCTGGCTTTGAATCGTCGTCTTTCCTGTCGGGATGGGAAATCGAGGCCCACTCGGAGAAGCAGAACGGCCGCGCGCCCACCTTCCTCGCCGACCGAAATGACCGCAAAGAAGGCGGCCAGTCACTTGTGATCGAAGCCCCCGATCCCAGCAGGGCCGCAGTAAGCCAGAAAATCTTCCTGCCGGTGGGATCGTTGTGGCAGGCCAAGGCTTGGGTCAAGACGGAAGGTCTAAGCTCTGGGGACCAGACGCGCGCGGATGAATTCTTCCGAGACCAACCTCCCACCGGAGCTTTCATTGACATCGAGACGCTCGCCGGCAACGTGGGCACAAGCGCTGGCAGCTTGGGGACTACTCCCTGGCATGAAGAGGCCACCACATTCAGGGTTCCTTCCCCCGGTTTCATTAATCTGACACTGGTTGGAACGTACCTTGGCACAGGGAAGGTCTGGTTCGATGGCGTACGCCTGGAGCCGCTGCCTACGGCCACGCGCGAGGACGTCCGGATTTTTGCCGAGCACACCACGAAGCGGCCGATCGACGCGATGCAGCAGGGCCAGTTCATCGAGATCCTCTGCAACCTGATTCCCTCCATCATCGCGCAGCAAGTGGTCTCGACAAGCTTCGAGGAAGCGCCGCCTTACAATGTCGCTTATAAAAAGGAAATTGACGAGCCCTATCGCCCTTGGTATCCCGACGGAGCCGTCGAGGTAGCACAATACTCGCTAGACACCACGAATCCGTTCAACGGCGGCCGGTCAGAAAGAATCGAACTCCCCGTTGAGCATGCTCGTGCGGGGATCTCGCAAGATGGCTTCTACCTCAAGGAGGGGGTTAGCTACAAACTGCGCCTGCACATGCGCAGCGAGGGCAACGTTCGCGTTCGAGCGTCGCTACACAGCGGGGGGCGAGTGATCGCCGGACCCGTCCTGCTGGGCCGCGCGGCTGACAAGTGGACCGCTGCCGAGGCTGATTTGCGCGCCACGCGCACCAGCGATAACGCGACGTTGACCATCGATTTCGAAGGTCCTGGAACGCTGTGGCTGGACCGCGTTTATCTGATCGGTTCCGACGCCGTCCTCGGACTCTGGCGTCCCGACGTCGTGGCCGCGCTCAAGGCCATGCATCCCGGGGTCATTCGCTTCGGCGGCAGTACCGTCGAAAACTATGAGTGGCGGGACGGCATCGGTCCTTGGGACCAGCGGCAGCCTTTTACCACGGTCTGGGGCGGCCTGGAGGAGAACTTCGTCGGGGATGATGAGTTCATCCAGCTTTGCCAACACGTCGGAGCGGAGCCGCTGATCTGCGTGCGCTGGAAGAACAGGAATCCCGAGGACGCTGCCGCCGAAGTCGAGTACTGCAACGGCAGCGTGGAAACCCGGTGGGGCAAGCTGCGCGCCCATAACGGTCACCCGCAACCCTATGGCGTGAAATACTGGCAAATCGGCAATGAAGTTGACGCCCCCGAGTACAACACGTCCGTTAGGGCGTTCGCCGAGGCAATGAAGCGGGCGGACCCCACAATCAAGCTGATTTCTTCCTTCCCGACCAAGGGTCTGCTTGCGGCGGCGGGAACAGCTTTTGATTACCTCGCCCCGCATCACTATGAAATAGGCGATCTCACTGCGGAGGATCGGGATTTCACTCGCCTCCAGGACTGGATAGCGCACGAAGGTGGCGGCAAAGACATTCGTGTGGCCGTCACGGAATGGAACACGACGGGAGGCGCTTGGGGCCTACCGCGCGGGATACTTCAAACGCTCGGCAACGCGTTAAGCGTTTCGCGCTACCTCAACCTGCTTCAGCGCAACGCCGATCTGGTGGAAATCGCCAACCGCTCGAACTTCGCTGACAGCTTCGGCTCCGGCTTCGTCCTGAGCGGGCCCGGGTGGATTTATAAGTCCCCCGCCTACTACGCGCAGCAATTGTACGCGCGGGCGGCGGGAACCTATCCGCTACGCATGGAACGCTCTTCTCCGCTTGCCTGGCAGCTTCGGGAGCCAGACCTGAGCGCGAGTCTGAGGTCCGACGGCAAGACGCTCCTCATCTACGCGGTCAATTCGACGCTGGAGGCGGTTTCCACGACCATCCACCTGGATGGCTTCCGAGCTTCCGTGCGCGGGGGCACTGTGCATACGCTCGACGACCGGGAACACGCGATGACTTCGGAGGTGATGAACAGCCGGGACGATCCGGGGCGGATTTCATTGAGGACGCGGCAGGCAGAAATCTCGGGCAGCCAGTTCAACTTCAGTTTCCAGCCGCTCACCGTGACGCTGCTCGAACTGACGCTCGGCAAGTAAAGACAGAGGAATTGCAAGACGCCCATGCCGCATACAGAGGAGGCATAGTCATGTGGAGTCAAGAAGAGTTCAGAGGGCAGGTGGCTGTGGTAACGGGAGGGAGCGAGGGAATCGGAGAGGACTTCTGTCGCACCCTATGCGAGGTGGGCTGCGAGGTGTATTTTTGTTCGCGCCACGCCGAACGCGGGCAGGCTGTGGCTCAATCCCTTGGACCGCTTGCCCACTACTTCCAAACGGACCTGAGCTCGCCCGAACAAATCACCGCCTTTGCCGCGCATGTTCGCGAACGCGCCGGCAGCGTCGATTACCTCATAAACAACGCAGCCAACGACGATCGCATCGCCTTCCGCGATATCACCGTGGAAGAATGTGATCGCAT
>Ga0326727_10008383_pt1 | contig 26286 bp, 20 predicted proteins | sample MB2enrmetagenome_FD_207643 | JGI IMG/M metagenome (GOLD analysis project Ga0326727, IMG submission 207643) | Lab enriched peat soil microbial communities from McLean, Ithaca, NY, United States - MB29MY | ecosystem: Environmental > Terrestrial > Soil > Wetlands > Peat | place: USA: New York...
ACCTTGAAGACCGCCATATCGCAGCCGCCCTGATTGATGTAATGCTGGGAGGTCAACACCTCGACGTTCGGAGGCGCGAACCGCACCGGCAGGTCAAGCGCCACTTCGCTGCGCCCACCCCGGAAGAAGCGCCCCCAGGAGTCATTGAGGGCCGAGATGCGCACGGTCGCGTGACCTTCCTTCAGCTCCGGAATCACCTCGCGGCCCACCAAAACCTTCCAAGTGGTCGAGCTCACAATGCCTGCGGACCAGATCTTCCACCAGCGATGCGGCCGTGCGGAAATAACCAGATTGGATTGGTGAATGACCTGCCCATTCTGCACAACCTCCACCGCCAGCGTCTTGAGGTTGTGTTTCGCGTCATCGGCCTCCACAATCAGTTCCGTCCTCTGACCCAAGCCTTTGGGCGGCTTCGGCAAGAGGATGGTGGGTCCCTGGCGGCTCGCCACTTTGAATACCAACACTACGAGAATGGCGGCCAAAACGACGAGGAGGAAAACCACCACCGCTCCTACCCCGCTTTCCGACTTGTCAGAAGGCTTCAACGATGGTTCCGCTCCGCATTTCCTCACCATGGGGCCAAGGATACGAAAATCAGCGCCTTTGCTGTTCACCCGATCACCCGATCTCCCGATCATCAGATTTGTTCACTCAGGCAGCAGGCTTGATGACTTGAATGCGCAGGCTGCGAAAATCCACGCGGTGGGTATGGCTTTCCAGGCCGATGTAGCCTTGGTTGGGAACCTTGCTCAGAGGACGTTTCTCGGCAAAAACAAACGCCGGATCGTCAAAGCCAATTTTATGAATCCGATTCCCGTTCAAAAATACCGTCAAGTGCCGGCCAATGCAGGAAATCTCCACTTGGTTCCACTCGCCGGCCTTCCTACCCACGCTGTCGAGCGGAATTACCGCGCCGTAGACTGCCCCCGTGCTGTGCAGGTCCGTAAGTTGCCCGGCATCGTCGAGAAGAGAGATTTCAAAGCCCGTGAAGGCGGGATCGCCCTGCTCGGCGGAACGCAAGAAGATGCCGCTGACCGCGCCTTTCGAGACGCGGTATTCCAGACGCAAGATGAAGTCCGCATAGTGCTGGTCAGAGCGCAACCACCCGCCCTTGCCCTCCGTCCAAAGAATTCCGTCGTCCGCATGCCAATCCTGCTGCCCCATCACATGCCAGCCAGCCAAATCCAGCCCGTTAAAAATCGAGGTGAACCCCGCGTCATCTGCTTCTTGAGCTGTTGAGGCGAGCGAGAAAGCCAGCAGCAGGATCGAGATCCAGGCGAGTTTCCTCAACATCTCCGGCAACACTCCCTAATGATTAGCCCGATGCCCTGAGCCTGTGATACAAGATACTCGAAACCAGCATGCTTTCACAAATCGATTGGAGCGAAAGGAGCCATGCTCAAACTCACCGTGCACCTGCTTCGCCACACCGAGCGCCGCGAATTGAAAGAGTATTTGCGCCTTTACCAACGCAGCTTCAACCCCGATGAGCGCGTCAGTTCGCGCGTACTGCGGCGGGTCATCGTCCCCTCGCCGGCGCGCGTGAATCCCGTGCATTTGTTCGCCGCCTATCAGGGCGATCGCTTGGTGGGGGGCGCCTGCACCCTGGTTCTGCCGGCGTTCAGCGTGGCGTTTGGCAGCTACATCTTCGTCGATCCCGCGCTGCGCGGCCGGGGCTTGGGGATGCGAATCCTGCGCCAGGTTCTCCGCCAGGAGCGCCGCGGCCCCCAGGGCTGGAACTGGCGCCTCTATGGCGAAGTTACGGCGGCTTCCGGCAACCGCTGGCACGCCGCGCTGGCCCGAGCCGGTTTCCGATTTTTTCCCGCGATGTGGCCGCTCGTCTCCTATCACCATCCCGGCAAAGTCGTGGCCGGCCGGCTCTGCTATTTCCCCTTCCGGAAAAATCCGCCACGCCGATTTTCCCAACCCGCCCTGCTGTTGTATATCCATGCGTTATTTTACGGTCCGGATTCGACCCATCGGCACTTGCTGCCGCGGCTCAAGCACTTCGTACCCTTGGACGCTTAGTTCGTCGGTCCGGTTACCCCCCAGTCCCAGAATCGGGCCATCGGATCATCGGGCCATCGAGCCATTTTCGATTGTCGATGGTCGATTGTCGATTTGTGATTGATCCAAGGGGTCATCGGCTCATCGGGATATTGAGTGATTGGTGATTGATGATTTGCGATTTTCGAGTTTCGAATTTCGATTTACGATTTTCGATTCAGACAATCCGAAATCGGTAATTCTGCTCGTCACTCATCACTCGTCACTCCTCACTCGCTACTGCTCTCTTGATTTTCGAAGCCCGCGAATGGGTTCATCTTCTCACCGAACTCCGCCGATAACCGAAACGGGGAAGTGTGGGCGGCCCGGTTGATCGTGAGCGTGCAGGGCTGCCGCCTTCCCACGTTCCGATTTTGCCTCTTTCTCGTCACTCGCCACTCGTCACTTGTCGCTATTCTTTCCCGACCTTGGATCTCGGACTTTTTGTCTCGTCACTCATCACTCGCCACTGCTCTTTTTGACCTCAGACTTCGGACTTTCAATCTCGTCACTCATCACTCGTCACTAACTTGAAGGCTGGGATTTGAGGCGTCTTCTCGCAACTTCGCGGGTCTAACACATACTATCTCTTGGGTTTTCAATAACATTCTGGCATTTTCTTGTAAGTTGTTTTCTTTCATAAACATTCTGGGTTCCCGGTCTTCTGAAATTTCGTGCTTCCTTTGTTTTCTGTAACATTCGGGCTTTGAACGTAGCAAAAAAGAAATGCTTTTCTCCTCCCTCGCAACGTAATCTGAAACTCCTTTGAATTCAATAAGATAATAAAATCTGGTGGGCCGTAGAATTCCCTCAAGTCACGCCTAACACCCTTAATTTTGAATAACATTCTGGCCTCGATGATCTGTGGCATGGGAGTCTCGCCTCGATTTCTCTCAGAGCGCGCCCACAGCTTCTGAACGCTGGATCCTAGATCCCAAATCCTGATGCCTGACTCCTAGCCCCTGACTCCTAGCTTCTGACTCCTAGCTTCAGACACCTAGCCTTTGTGCGCGTTTTCACCCAAACATAGTTCTCAGTATACTATTCTAGCAATAACCTAACCAAACCTAAGATATGTAGGGACAAAATGCCCGTTTGCAGGCGGAATTTTTGATGTTTGGCGCCTGATTTTTCTATGCGTAGGCCAGCCCGGTACCGAACTTTTCCCGCGCCCTCAGGCCGGAAGCCCCGGCAGAGTGTGGACCGCAGCGGCAGAAGCTGCGAAAAAATCGATTGCATTCACCACACAGACGCGGAGGCACAGAGGAAGGGCGCTTTCTATTGACTTCTCAGTGCCTCTGGGTTTCCGTAGTGGAAAGTTTGGATGCGGATTCGAGGCTGGGTGGTAAGAACCAGGAGTCAGGAAAGACAGGAAGCGCGGTGTTTAGAAGCTGCGCCTGCGCGCGGTCGGCTAAGGTTGAGATGGGAGCATTTGAGCCATTAGCGCTCGCCCCTCCCCGGACCTGGCCAGCACTTCGGCGCGGATGCGCTCACCCTGCTGGGGCGTGAATACCAGACGGCCCCAGCCGGCGCCCCGCAATTCTTCCGCACTCCATTTCCCCCTCATGATTCCGGTGGGCGAGTGACTGTTCGGCCCCAGCAGCAGGTGGCCGATTTCGTGGGCGATCACACAGGCCAGGATATCCCCTGACAGGGCGTTCCCCTTGGGATCCGCAGCCTTGCTCCAATGATCAGAAATGGTGGCCGAGTTTTCCCTGGCAAAACCCATGGTGGAATCGGCGGTTGCGCCCGGCTCAGCCTTTATCCGGGAAACAATCCGCACATCGAGCCGGGCGGAGCCCGCCGGCAGGCCACAGCTCGAGTCCACCAGGCTCTGTGCGGAATCGGTTGTCAGATTGCACCATCGCATCGTCAGGCCAACCTTGCGGAAGATAAAATCCGCCTGCTTCTCCGCGGCGATCAATGTGCCTCGCCCCACGTGGGCATAGTCATAAACGCGCACGGTGATCCCGAGTTCCCCTTCGCCTTCATTTCCGGAAGCCGCGGCGAACGCCGTCGCGCTCCCCATCAGGAGGATTGCTAAACCCAGCAGTGTCCCGAATTCCCAACCCCCAATCCCGAACTCCGAGCCTTTGATCCCTAATTCCCAACCCCTAATCCCCAATCCCTGTCTCTCCATGGCGCCACCTCCGCGGCTTGCGTGATGGCGCGCAGTTTGGAGTTGGGGAGTGGCTACCTCAATGCCCTGAGGGTCATCGCCTCGGCATCCTTTTGTCGCGAGTTAGCTTATTAGGAAAAAAGGGGTTAAGGCGGCATGTCGTCTGCCGAAAGATGCTTGGATTTCAAACTTTGCGGTGGTAGACTCTGGCCCACGCCGGGAGGCGGCCCATGCCTGACCCTGCTCTCGTCTCCCACCTCGTCCACTTCGGGGCCTTCGAGGTTGACCTTCGCTCCGCTGAGCTGCGCAAGCACGGCCTGAAGCTCAAAATCCAGGAACAACCCTTTCAAGTCCTGGCGATGCTGCTCGAGCATCCCGGCCAGATCGTTACGCGCGAGGAATTGCACAAGAAGCTCTGGCCCGCCGACACCTTTGTGGATTTCGAGCACGGCCTGAACGCCGCTATCAACAAGCTGCGCGAAGTGCTGGGCGATTCGGCGGACAACCCGCGTTTTGTGGAGACTCTGCACCGCCGGGGTTATCGCTTCATCGCGCCGGTGGAAACGATGGTGGCGCAAGGCGCTGCGCCCGTTGTAGCGCCGGTGTCCCCACCGGCGACCGTAGGGGCGAGCGGCGCTCGCCCGGCCGAACGCCGTTCGGCCCTACGCAAACGCTGGCAAGTTCTCGTTCCCGCCGCCGTGATCCTTATCGCGGCTGCCATTGGGGGAACGTTCTACTTCCGCTCGCGCCAGACCGCGGCCCGCCTGACCGATAAGGACACCATCGTCCTCTCCGATTTCACTAACAAAACCGGTGACAGCGTATTTGACGACACGCTGAAGCAGGGACTCTCCGTGCAGCTTGAGCAAACCCCTTTTCTCGACCTGCTTTCCGAGGACAAGGTAAATGCGACATTGAAGCTGATGGGCCGTCCCGCCGGTGACCGGTTGACGCCGGAGGTCACACGCCAGGTCTGCGAGCGCACGGGCAGCAAGGCCATGCTGACGGGCTCGATTGCGGCGCTGGGCAGCCAGTACGTGATTGGCCTGAAGGCAATAAACTGCAACACCGGCGACGTGCTGGCGGAGGCGCAGGAGCAGGCGACGGGCAAGGAAACGGTGCTGAAGGCTCTGGACGCCGCGGCGGTCAGTATGCGAAGCAAGCTGGGCGAATCGCTCAGCACGGTGCAGAAATACGCCACGCCGGTGGAGGAAGCGACCACTCCATCCCTGGAGGCGTTGAAAGCCTACAGCCTGGGAGTAAAGACGGCCCAGACGAAAGGGTTCAAAGCTGCGCTGCCCTTCTTCCAGCGAGCGGTGGACATTGATCCGAATTTTGCCATGGCTTACGCCTGGATGTCAGTTGTCGTGGGCCGATGGGAATTAGAGCGGAAGGCCGAGATGGCACGCAAGGCCTACGATCTGCGGGAGAAGGTAAGCGAACGGGAACGGTTCTTCATCGAAGGAGCCTACTACTCTATGGCAAGGTTAGAGTGGCAGAAGGCGGTGCAGACCTTCGAACTATGGCAGCAGACTTACCCAAGAGACCACGCGCCTTACAGAAGCCTGGGGAGTGGTTTCATCTTCCAGGGAAATTGGGAAAAGGCCTTGGAGGAATTTCGAGAGGAGTTGCGCCTGGAGCCAGATAATGTGCGCAACTATGTCGACCTCGGCAACGTCTACAGGGCACTCGACCGGCTGGATGAAGCGGAGGCGGTGTACAAGCAGGCGGAAGAGCGGAAGCTGGAGAGCGAGGACCTTCTCTGGAACCGCTACCAGTTGGCGTTTCTGAAAGGCAATGCGGCGCAGATGGCGCAGTGGGTCTCAGTCGCCATGGGCAAGCCGGGCTATGAAGACCGGCTGCTGGCCGCGCAAGCGGACACGGAACGTTGGTACGGGAAGCTGAAGAACGCGAATGAGCTGACCAGGCGGGCGATGGATTCAGCCCTGCACAACGACGCCCAAGAGGGTGCCGCAGCCTATCAGGCATTCGCAGCGGTGGACGAGGTGGAAGCGGGATACCGGGAGCAGGGGCGTGCCGACGCCAAGGCGGCGTTGAAGCTGGCCTCGAACTGGCGGGTGGGGACCTTGGCGGCGCTGGCCCTGGCGCGCGCCGGCGATACGGCAGGGGCGGAGAAGCTGGCCGGCGAGATCGACAAGCCCGGCACGCAGGTCCCGGCGATCCATACGTATTGGTTGCCCTCGATCCGGGCGGCGGTCGCCCTGGAACGTAAAGACCCGAACCGGGCAATCGAAGTATTAAAGGGGGCACCCACCGTCAAAGGTGGCGTGCGCCCGCCTTATTTGCGTGGGGAAGCCTATCTCATGCTCCACAACGGCAACGCCGCGGCAGCGGAATTTCAGAGTTTCCTCGACCACCCGGGAGTGGTGTACAACGCTCCCTGGGGCGCGCTGGCTCGCCTCGGACTGGCGCGCGCTTACGCCCTCGAGGCCGGCGTAGGGGCGGGCCTCGTGCCCGCCCAAGGGCGCCCACAAGGAGCGCCCCTACGGCCAGACGCCCTCGCCAAAGCCCGCGCCGCCTATCAGAATTTCCTCACCCTCTGGAAAGATGCCGACCCCGATATCCCAATCCTGAGGGAAGCCAAGGCGGAATACGCAAAGTTGCAGTAAATCCAGCGCTTGAGCCTAGAAAGCAGATAGATACTCAGCCATCGCCCGCCACACAGAGAAATACTGTTCGCATCCATTCCTTTATGACCGCGACATCTACGAGCAGTGACGAGTGATGAATGAGAAAGACAGTGGACTTTCAGTCGCGCGAGTTATTACGCTCCTGTCGGGATTTTCGTCCGCTTCTTGATTCTTGTGTGTTAAGAAACCCAGCGAAATTCTTCACACTTGGAGCTGCGGAATAATGTGCTGCGCGGCCAACTCCGCATTGCCTTGTTATCCTGCGGGAAGCACTTGCGCAAATCGCGCATTCACTATGTCTTGGTTCCTCCTAGTATTAGGGACCGTTCGTAACCCGCAAGTAACCGTAATGAAATAATTTAGTGACCTATACATTACGAACGAATTTGGCCGGACAAAAATCGCAGTGACAATTTTTCTTTCTTAACCTCGCGCGATCCCTCTCTCCCCCGGCTAATCGGTAAATTCTTCCCTGCCGCATGTAAGATTTGCGTCTTTTGTCGCATCTTACGAGCACAAAGGTGCGACCCGCCCCCAGCGAATCAGGTCTTTGCGATCCTCTAATCCGTTGGCACCCTGCGTGCACAGCAGCGGGTAAATAAACAGATTGGCGCGCGGGAGTACCCAGTAAGGCAACATGAGTATGACCGAACCTCTCGCACAGTGATTGAACGGACGCGGCCTTTATCCCGCGAGTCACGACTCCGTCCGGGTTGTGACAGTAAGTCCCTTGCAAAATTCGATCAGATAGCGCGGCATTTGTCTGCCACGCCATCTGGCGCCACGAAGGCTCAACGCGTCAAGAGCCGGGAGGACATGGGGACGCAATCCTCAGGATAAGTGTGTCCAGGACAGATGCGCAATCAACCTTTGAGAACAATTCTTATGCAGCCCGCTACGCCCCGAAAGAGGATTACCACTGGTGAATAGATCTTGTACCTAGTGGGCTGGTGATGATGGTCTTATGGAAACTTGGTGCCCTCATAACATAATTTGCAAAAGAGCGGGCAATTCTTTCCTCTCTCGATTCTTCTCTCACTTGCTCTCAAGGTGCCAAAGCATTCTGCCGATAACAATGCCTGGACATGAAGAGGTTTGCTGTCCCGTGTAAGTGTGCCGGTGGCTTCGACGATCGCGCCGAAGCCTGAAGCACCAGCCTCTTGGCGGCTCGGACCCGTGGCTGAGCCCTGAGGGGGGAGGTATGCCTGGCGTAAGTCATCTTGAGATTCCATGGAAGAACCGCTGCCCTGGACGGTATGCCAGACATGCCCTTTCTGTGTGTTTCTTCATCGCGGCCTTCTACGCCGGTATAGATGTGGCTGGCGCAGGAGCCGTTCCTGCCGTCAGTTTTTCGCCCAATAGTATTACCTTCGCAGGCCAAGCCGTCAGCACGATGAGTGCGGCTCAGAGTGTAACGCTGATCAACACCGACGACGCGGCCTTGAGCATCTCCAGCCTCGCGCTTACGGGCGCCAATGCCAGCGACTTCGCAGTTTCCAATGATTGCGGGTCAAGCGTAGCTGCGGCAGCCCAATGCACGGTCAGCGTGACCTTTAAACCTTCCGCGAGTGGTACTCGCACCGCCGCCATCACCTTCACCGACAACGCCAGCGGCAGCCCCCAGACCGTAACCCTCTCCGGTACGGGCACCGCTCCCGCCGTCAGTCTTTCACCCAATAGTATTACCTTCGCCAGCCCAGCCGTCAGCACGACGGATGCGTCTCAGACCGTAACGCTGAACAACACCGGCAACGCGGCCTTGAGCATCTCTAGCCACGCGCTCACGAGCACAAATCCCGGCGATTTTGCCCAGACCAATATCTGCGAAAGCTCGGTAGGGGCAACAGCCAATTGCACGGTCGGCGTGACCTTTAGACCCACACCGATTGGATCTCGCACCCCCGCCGTCAGTCTGTCACCCAGTACTATTACTTTCGCCAGCCAAGCCGTCAGCACGACGAGTGCGGCTCAGACCATAACGCTGAAGAACACCGGCAAGGCAGCCTTGAGCATCGCCAGCCTCGCGCTCACAGGCACGAATCCCGGCGATTTTGCCCAAACCAATACCTGCGGAAGCTCGGCAGCGGCAGGAGCCCGTTGCACGATCAGCGTGACGTTTACGCCCACCGCGAGTGGAACTCGCACCGCCGCCGTCACCTTCACCGACAACGCCGGCGGCAGCCCGCAGTCCGTAAGCCTCACCGGCACGGGTGCGGGGGCCGTCGCAAGCCTTTCCCCCACCGGCCTCACTTTCGCCAGCCAAGCTGTCGGCACGACGAGTACGGCTCAGACCATAACGCTGAACAACACCGGCAATGCGGCGTTGAGTATCTCCAGCCTCACGCTCACGGGCACGAATCCCAGCGATTTTGCCCAGACCAATACTTGCGGAAGCTCGGTAGCGGCAGGGGCCAACTGCACGGTCAGCGTGACGTTTACGCCCGCCGCGACTGGAACTCGCACCGCCACCGTCACCTTCACCGATAACGCCACCGGCAGCCCGCAGACCATAAGCCTCACCGGCACGGGTGCGGGGGCCGTCGCAAGCCTTTCCCCCACCAGCCTCACTTTCGCCAGCCAAGCTGTCGGCACGACGAGTGCGGCTCAGACTGTAACGCTGAACAATACTGGCAATGCGGCCTTCAGCATCTCCAGCCTCACGCTCACGGGCACGAATCCCGGCGATTTTGCCCAGACCAATACCTGCGGAAGCTCAGTAGCGGCAGGAGGCAATTGCACGATCAGCGTGACGTTTACGCCCGCCGCGAGTGGAATTCGCACCGCCGCCGTCACCTTCACCGACAACGCCACCGGCAGCCCCCAGTCCGTAAGCCTTTCGGGTACAGGGACGAGCAGCAGCAATCAGGTCAGTATTTCACCTTCCAGCCTGACGTTTGGGAATGAACCTGTGGACACGACCAGCTCATCTCAATCTGTCACTCTGAACAACACCGGCGGCGCAGCCTTAAGCATCACGAGCATCGCCTTCACCGGGGCCGATGCCGCGGACTTCACGGAGGCTAACACTTGCAGCACCTCGGTGGCAGCGGGGGGCAACTGCACAATTGTGATAATGTTTACGCCCTCAGCCTCCGGAGTCCGCTCGGCCTCGCTGACCATCGCCGACAATGCCAGCGGCAGCCCGCAGTCGGTATCGCTTTCGGGCGCGGGAACGCACGACGTGATTCTCACCTGGACCGCCAGCCCGAGTCCAGGAGTAGGTGGCTATAACGTCTACCGCGGCACAAGTTCGGGTGGGGAAAGCTCGACGCCACTGAATTCCTCCCCGGTCCCCGGCACCACTTTTGACGACGTGGATGTCGCAGCCGGGCAAACATACTATTATGTAGTGATAGCCTTAACTTCGAATGGAATTACCCTAAGCGGAGACTCGAACGAAGCTTCCGCCACGGTGCCTTCACCTTAGCCGACGCAAGTCACCCTGAAGCCCGCTGAAGCCGTATCAGAAGGCGACCAATCCCGCGTGCAGGGCGCGGGACGAACAGAAGGCGGGAGCCGCAATTTTGCCGGGGCGGGAGAGCGAGCCTTGCGCGAGGCTAAACCTTGCGATGGGGGATCTTGTTTCCCGCCGCGTCGCGAGCCTTCCAGGCGTTGGCGACGTCACCCATGACCACGAGAACGTCGCCGGTTCCTAAGACCGTATTGTCGCGGGGATTGAATTGCATATCTCCGTCGGGCTTGCGAAGGGCCAAGGACAGCAGTTCGTAACGCCTGTGCAGGTCCAGATCTTTCAGCTTCTTCCCAATCCAGGGCGAGCCCTCGGCAAGTGTGATTTCCTCCACCCGCAACGTTCCGGATTGGTCCCGGAGCATCAAGTCCAAGAAGTGCACCACGCCCGGCCGGATCAGTTCAGAAGCCAAGCGCAAGCCGCCGATCATATTGGGAGAAATTGCGGCGTTGGCGCCGTGACGCAGGAGCTTCTCCATCATGGGGGCCTCCGCGCAACGGGCCACGATGCGGAGATTAGGATTCAATAGCCGCGCCGTTACCGTGAGCAGCAGATTGTCCTTGTCCTCCGGCAGGACGGAAGCCAGGCCGCGTGCCTTTTGAATCTGCGCGGCCACCAAAACTTCCTCGTCCCCTCCTTCCCCTTTCAGGACGGGAACCTCGCCGAGTTGGCCGATTCTCTCCAGGCGCCCTTCGTCGTGATCGATCACCACAAAGATGTTGCCGGTCCTCAGAAGCTCTTTGACCAAGTAGGTACCAGTTTCACCGGCGCCGCAGATAATGAGGTGGTCGTGCATGTCCCGGATCAGTTTCTGCATCTTGCGTCTCCAAAAAATGTGGTTAAGTTCACCTTCCACGATGAAGGCGGTCGAGGCGGAAAAAACGTAGAGCATGATGCCAATGCCGATGAGGATGAAGAAAATGTTGAAAAGCCGCAGCCCCGGGTGGGATTGGGTATTGACGATTTCAGCGTAGCCCACCGTGGAGATCGTGACCACGGCCATGTAAAAGGCATCCAGGAGCGTGACCTCCGGCCCGCCGAACAACCGATAAACCGCCACGGCCGTCAACACCACGATGACCAGCAGCAACAACGAGAGCGCTAATTGTTTTCGCAGACTCACAGAACCCTCTCGGCGCGGGCCGGCGCACCCAATCTGCCTTCCCCCCAGTTGGCGCTATCTTAGCACAGGCAAGGAAAAGCAAAGGTGCCCGGTGTCAGGTGTCAGGTGTAAGTTGTCAGTTGTCAGGAGTCAGGAGTTAGGTGTTGGGGGCTGAAGAAGGATAAAGGATAAGAATTTCGCCATTCATCCTTTAACCTTTACCCATTAGCCTTTACACTTTCCGGCCCGACACCTGGCACCTTCCCCAGGAGCTTGTGATGCCGTTCCCGCAGGTAATGGTCTGTCATTCCGGCAATGTAGTCGCAAACGACCCGGTGCACGGGTTCCTGCTGCGTCTGGGCAAAGTAAAAGGCGGGTAGACTTCGCGGCTGTTTCAGGTAGTACGCAAAGAGGGTGCGAATGCAGCGGGTGAGCTGCTTTCGCTCGACGTTCAGGTTTTGGTGCGAGTAGAGGGAAGCATAAAGAAACTCCTTCATCCTTTTGTTCTCGCGCGTCATTTGCGGTCCCGGCGCTACCAGACGGGTGCGGCAAGCACGAACCTGGGCGAGCGACCGGATCCGCTTCCCCGCCAGGCGCCGGCGCGTGGATTCAATCAGGTCGGTCACCAGCGCGTCCAGCAGCCGCTTGAGAGTCTCATTGAATTTGAGCTTTTCCTTTGCCGCCGGATATTTCTTTTCCATCGCCCGGTAGATCCGAGCAAAAAGGGGTAAGTTCTCGCGTAGGAACGGGAGGGTCAGAAGTTTGGCTTCATAGCCGTCGTCGAGATCGGCGCAGTTGTAAGCAATTTCGTCTGCGACGTCGATGAGCTGCGCTTCCAGCGGTGGCCGCTCCTGCAAACGGTATTCCGTCAGCTCCGGGTAGGCGGCGGGAAGGTAATCGCGCGAGTGCTTAATGATGCCCTCCCGCACTTCGAAGGTCAGGTTGAGGCCGCGGAACGCGGCATATTTCTGCTCAAAGGACTCGACGATGCGCAAGGCATGCAGATTGTGGTCGAATCGGTCGTGGTGCTGCCGCATCAACCGGTCGAGTTCGAACTCCCCGGAGTGGCCACCCGGCGGGTGTCCCACATCATGCACCAACGCCAAGGCCTCCACCAGGTCCGTGTTCAGACCCAGGGCCTTCGCCACCGTACGGCTGATCTGCGCCACTTCCAGCGTGTGCGTCAGACGATTGCGGAAGTGATCGGAATATCGCCGGGTGAACACCTGCGTCTTGTTCTCCAGGCGGCGGAAAGCGCGAGAGTGGATAATGCGATCGCGATCGCGTTCGTAATCGTTGCGGTAAGGGTGCGCGGGCTCAGCGTAGCGCCGGCCTTGCGACTCTTCCACCCGCATGGCGTACAGCGCGAGTTGGCGGCGAACCCTGCGGCGCATGGTTTCTTGCGGAAAGTCTCCCGGAAGGCGAATATAGCACAGCGGCGCGAAATCGGCTAAACCGGGCAGCGCAACTGCGCCGCTAGGGATAATGGCCACACGCTGGTCCCGGCAGAGGGTGGTTGGGGCGGGCGCGGGCTCTGGTATAATCATGGGTCAAAATGCCGTGCCAAAAGCGACAGGCTCTGAACCTTGCCGCGGCACACCAGCTTTTGAAAACTTACCCGGGAGGTTCCTCAAATCGTGGTGCGCGATACGCTCGTTTGCCTGCTGGCCGGAGGCGAAGGGGAACGCCTAAACCCGCTTACGCGAGACCGGGCAAAGCCTGCCGTGCCCTTCGGCGGCATTTACCGCATCATCGACCTTACGCTTTCCAACTGCATTAATTCCGACCTGCGCCACATCTATGTTCTAACTCAGTACAAAGCGCTTTCCCTGAACCGCCACATTCGCGAGGGATGGAGCATCGTTGCGCACGAACTCGCGGAATTCATAACTGTCCTCCCGCCCATGAAGCGCGTGGGCGAGCACTGGTACCAGGGAACCGCCGACGCCATCTATCAGAACCTCTATTCGATCGGCAGCGAGCCCTGCAAGTACGTCCTGATTCTTGCCGGCGACCACGTTTACAAGATGAATTACCAACGCTTGCTCCAGCAACACGTGGACGCGGGCGCGGGCGTGACCGTGGGTACCATCGAATTCCCCCGCTCGGCGGCTTCACCCTTTGGCGTGTGCGACATCGATTCCACCGGGCGCATCACCGGCTGGCAGGAAAAACCCGCCGATCCCAAGCCTTCCCCGCACGACCCCGACAAGTGCCACGTGTCGATGGGCATCTACTGCTTCAACCGCGATCTGCTGATCGATGCGTTGCTGGCCGACGCCGACGATCCCAACTCGCGGCATGACTTCGGAAAGGACGTGATCCCCAGGCTAATCGAGAAGGGCTGCGTCTACTCCTACAATTTCATCGATGAAAACAAAAAGGAAGCGCTCTACTGGCGGGACATTGGCACGATTGAAGCATACTACGAAGCCAACATGGACCTGGTCTCGGTTTCGCCGGTGTTCAACCTTTACGACTCCGCGTGGCCCATCCGCACTTACCAGCGGCAGTACCCGCCCGCAAAATTCGTTTTCGCCCAGGAGGGCCGGCGGATGGGAATCGCCGTGGATTCCATCGTCTCAATGGGTGCCATCATCTCCGGCGGGCGTGTCACCGGCTCCGTCGTGTCCCCCGACGTTCGCGTCAACAGCTACACGGAAGTGGAAAGTTCCATACTGTTTTCCCACGTCGACATCGGGCGTTACTCGCGCATCCGCCGCGCCATCATCGACCGCCAGGTGCATATCCCCGAACACAGCGAGATTGGGTACAACCTGGAAGAAGACCGCAAAAAGTATCACGTCACGGAAACCGGAATCGTGGTCGTGGTCCCCGAACAAAGGATGTTCGAAGAACCGGAATAGGGGAAGTGAAGAGTGGCGAGTGACGAGTGACAAGCCGGCAGCCTGTTTTTCCAATTTAAAGCAGAGTGAATGACGAGGGGGGGAACTCCCGCAATTCCTGCCCGTCGGTGGCACATTTTCCGATTGGAAGGACTTATTGCTCGTCACTCGTCACTTGTCACTCGTCACTGCACTTTTGGTACTCCCGGCAGAATCGTCCACACAGAATAGCTCGCCAACGACTCCAGTTTGCCCAGCCAGGCTTGCAGGGAGGCGGTGGGGGCGAACGTGCTCTCCTCGTCGGAAGTGTCCAGGAGGCGCTCGAGGAACGAGCGACGGGGTGGCAGCAATAACAGGCTTATCTTCTGCTCCGCGGGAATCCTGGCCAATTCACGCGCGCGGGTGATGGCCGTGTGCAATCCTCCCAGTTCATCCACCAGGCCGAGCTGCCGGGCGCGCTCGCCGGTCCACACACGGCCTTGCGCGATTTTATCCACATCCTCGACTTTCATGTGCCGCCCCTCCGCCACGCCATGAAGAAAATCGTTGTAAGTCTCGCGCATATTCCTCAGCAAGGTTTCGCGCTGCGCGGGAGTGAAACTCTGAAAGGGATAATCCAGTGTGGAGTTCTCCGTCGTCGCAATAAAGTCCGTACTCAAGCCAAGTTTTTCATAGAGCCCCTGTATGTTGAATTTTCCCATGAACACTCCAATGGAACCGGTGATCGTGCCCGGTTCGGCGATGATCCGGTTGGCGGGCATCGCCAGCCAGTATCCACCGGAGGCAGCGACATCCGACATGGAAACCACCACGGGCTTGACCTCTTTCGTCAACTCCAGCTCATGCCGGATTATCTCGGACGAGAAAGTGACCCCGCCAGGGGAATCGATACGCACCACCACCGCCTTTACGAAGTCATCGGTGCGGGCGCGCCGAAACTGCTGAGCGATCGTATCCGAGCCCATTATTTCCTCTCCCCACGGCGAAGTAGCACTGCGCCCGGGCACTATTTCCCCCACGGCATAAATCACGGCGATTTTATCGACGGTGAATTTCTCCGACCGGTCGAGGTATCGGTGCAGGCTGATGCGCCGGTCATAGCCATGGTTCTTCTGCCCCACGAGATTTCGAACGTCGTCCCTGTATCCAACATGATCCACAAGACCTGCGGCGGGGGCAGCATCGGAATTGTACGGCCCCGCGGCGATGGCCCTCTCCACGTCTTGCGGCATCAGGTTGCGCGACTCCGCCACGCCCTGCACAAATTGCCGGTACCAGTCATCCACCAGGCCCTTCGTCGCCTCTCGATGCGCCGCCGTGAACTTCTTCTCGGTGTAGATGTTTGGAGCGTTCTTGTACTCGCCGACATGCAGGAAGTCAGGATAAATTCCGAGCTTGTCAAGCGTGCCCCGCAGGAACGTCGTCGAAGCTATCAATCCGTGCAGGTCGAGCTCTGACTTGGGAAGCATGATGAGCGTCTGGCAGGCCGAAGCAAGGTAGTATGACTGGTTCGTCGCAAACTCCAGGTAACCCACACTAAATTTGCGGGCATTGTTGAAAGCCTGGATGCGAGCGCGGATCTCCTGGAGATTGCCCATGTTCAGGAAACTCTCGCCCACCCGGACCTCGAGCCCGGTGATGTGGGGGTCAGTCCGCGCCCGCTCGATCCCCTCGGTGATGTCCGTGACCGTCGTTGACTCACCGTTGAACAGATCCTGAAGGGAAAATTGCGGCGTCTGCTCCGGAATCTCGCCTTCGATTCGTACCACCAGCACGGTGTTCGGCTTCACCCGCCGGGCATAAATAATCCCCAGGATGGCGAGCACCAGCAACGCCACGACGATGACAACCACCAGGATTACCTTCCAATGTTTTCTCATACACTTCCTCCAGGAAGACGGGAAATCTCCGCGTGTCAAATCTCATATATTCACGACGCGCTACGGGCCGGCGCCTCAGCCCGAGACCCCGGCCTGGCGCGGCCAATCCAGCCCCTCTGCCGCGTTCAGCACATTATGAACACACTGGAGGCATTTTCAAACTCTCACCGGCGGTGAAGCTCAAGGCTCAAAGTGAGGATCGCCCCAAGCAGACAGAATGCCCGTCTGCGCTTTGGCAGATGGTTTCGAAGGCGCGGTGTGTTACAATTTTGCGTTTTAAATTCTCATCGAGGAATCATTCACATGGCACAAATCGATCTCATTCAAGGAAGAGAAATTCTGGATTCACGAGGCAATCCCACTGTGGAGGCGGACGTAGTTCTGCGTGACGGCTCCTTTGGCCGCGCGGCGGTTCCCTCCGGCGCCTCGACGGGCGAGCACGAGGCGGTGGAATTACGCGACGGCGACAAGCGGCGCTATCAGGGCAAGGGCGTCCTGCAAGCCGTGGACAACATCAACTCCGTCATCGCTGCCGATCTGGGCGGACACGACGCCGGCAACCAGACGGAAATCGACGAGCGTATGATTGCGCTTGACGGCACCCCCAACAAGGGCAAACTGGGCGCGAACGCCATCCTGGCCGTCTCCATGGCGGCTTGCCGCGCCTCGGCACAGTCGGCGGGCGTCCGGCTCTATCGCTATCTGGGCGGACTGCAAGCGCGCGTCCTGCCCGTGCCCCAGATGAACGTGTTGAACGGCGGCGTCCATGCGGACAACAACGTGGACTTCCAGGAATTCATGATTATGCCGCTGGGCGCGGAGAGCTTCGCCGAGGCGCTGCGCATGGGCGCGGAAACCTTCCACACGCTCAAGAAGGTTCTGAAAGATCGTGGCGAAAACACCTCGGTCGGCGACGAAGGCGGCTTTGCCCCCAGCCTCAAATCGAATGAAGAAGCGGTGGAAGTCCTGCTCGAAGCCATTGAGAAGGCGGGTTACTCAGCCGGTCACGACATCTCGATTGCCCTCGACCCCGCTTCCAGCGAAATGTTCCAGGACGGCAAATACGTTTTCTTCAAATCCGACAAGTCGAAGAAATCGTCGGAAGAAATGGTCAAGCTCTACGCCGACTGGGTGCGCCAGTATCCCATCGTCAGTCTCGAGGATGGCCTCGCGCAAGACGATTGGGAAGGCTGGAAGCTGCTGACCAAGGAGTTGGGCGAGAAGATCCAGCTTGTCGGCGACGACCTCTTTGTGACCAACACGGAACGCCTGGAGCGCGGCATTGAAGAGGGCGTAGCCAATTCCATTCTGATCAAGCTGAACCAGATTGGCACGGTGACGGAAACCATGCGCGCCATCGAGCTCGCCCGCCGTCACGGTTACACGTCGGTGGTCTCCCACCGCTCAGGCGAGACCGAAGACGCCTTCATCGCGGACTTCACCGTCGGCATGGGCACCGGCCAAATCAAGACCGGCTCCGCCAGCCGCAGCGAGCGCATCGCCAAATACAACCAGTTGCTCCGCATCGAAGAAGAGCTGGGCAGCGCCGCGGAGTTCCTGGGCCGCGCCGCCTTAAAGTGCGCGTAAGGAGCGGGTAGTCCTTCCCGCGGTAGCGCGGAGGTTTCCGGCTCCGAGCCCGACTCCTCCGCAATTCTTACCAAATACATGCGATATTGAAATGTTTATTAACGCAAACGCGAGATGAAAAGCCGCACAGGAATCCGTCGGCTGACGGATACCTGTGCGCTACCCGCTCGGTGGCGTCGCAGAAAGAACTCGGGGGCGCTACGACTTCAAGGCCAGTCCTGCGCGGCGTGAAAAATCCGCGAGATTTCAACGGCGTGTTGTTTCACCTGGTACACCGCGATATAGGGCAAAGGCGGGAAGGTCAGTTCGCGCCGCCCGCTCATGCGGCGGCTGGCTCGCCCCAGGTTAGGAAAATCCCTTAGCTGGGCGCAACCGTCATAGATGGTCTTGGCTACGCGTGCGGCAGCTTCCGGGTTGTCACGTTCGATGCGCTGGCAAATGCGCTCGAGGTCTTCCGCGGCTGGCAACGACCAACGGACTTCCATCAAGGCTGTAGAAAGCGCCGAAGTCGCTCGCCCACCTGCTCATGCGTGAGATATTCACCGCGCTCTAGGGCATCCTCGCCCCGCTTCACGGCTTCGACAAAGCGGTCCTCCTCGTCGAGGTAACGCGCCACAACATCCTGCACAAACTCATCTGCCTTGCACCCCCGTTGGGTCGCTCGCTGCGTGAGCCGGGCTTCGAGATGGGAGTCGAAATGCACTTCCATACCCTTCAGGATACGGAAAAATCGGCTTGCGGGCAAGAGGATTGATTGGGGGCGTGGTGCTAGTCGATGTCCTTGGTTGCGCGCGCTCGGTCCACCATGACCTTCATCGCTTGTGCACCGGCGACAACGAAGTCGCTGGCCGCTGGCCCCAGCGCATGCAGCAGTTCCAGAACGTACGTCCTCTGGGGTTCTGGGATCACACGCTTCTCCATTGCGGCTGAATTACGTTGTTCAGCAAGCTCTGCGTGTCAGCCAGCCGCAGAGCTTTGCTCTGCGCCATCCACTTAATATGGAAATCTCGACCCGCAGGGCTGCGCTCGGCCTGCGCCAGCCCGTCTCCTCCCCCAAGGCCGGGTTGACACCTGTCCCATAAATATGGGAGACTCTTGGCATGAAGACTACACTGGAAATTCCGGATCCCATCTTTCGCCGGGCGAAGGCCGCGGCTGCCGAGCGCGGGGTCGCGCTCCGTGAATTTGTGACGCAGGCGGTCCGGGAAAAGCTGGCGGCTCATTCCATCCTTCCCCAGAGGCCTTGGGTGAAGCACATGGGCAAGCTGAAGCATCTGCACCGGGAGACGGAGCGCATCAACCGTCTGATCGAAGAGGACTCCGAGAAAATCGATGCGGAGATGTGGCGTTGATCCTGGACACGAACGCCTTGTCGGCCGCTGCCGACCGTGAACCCGCCGCGCTCGAAGTGATTGCCACGGCCGAGCGCTTGGCGGTTCCGGTGATTGTCCTGGGGGAGTATCGGCTGGGAATAGCGCAGTCGCGGCATCGAACGGATTACGAGAACTGGCTTCGTGAGTGGATGGAGACAGTGACGGTCCTCGATGTCGACGAGGAGACCACGCATCATTACGCCGCCATGGGCTGGGAGTTGAAAAGATCAGGCAAGCCGATTCCCGCTAACGACCTCTGGATTGCCGCGCTCTGCCGCCAGCATTCCCTGCCGCTCATCAGCCGCGACCGCCACTTTGATGTGGTGAGGGGCCTCGAACGAATCGATTGGTGATGAACTTGGGGACGGGTTGCGTAGGGGCAGGCCCCGTGCCTGCCCTCCCCGTCGGCATTGCCGACTTCAGGGTGCCCACGAGGGGCGCCCCGACGAGGCCCGCACCCGGGGATGACATTCGGCGGGTTGGCGCGGCTAAGAGAGAAATTCCCGTTAGTAGGTCTGAGGTGGCGACAAATGATAAGAACTGTTTTTGGGCTGATGGCGCTCCACCTATGCGTGGGGGTCGGGCTTGCGGGAGCCGCCAGCGTCAACGGTCTACGCTGCGAAGATCAAAGCGAGCCTCTCGGCCTCGACGTTGCTCGCCCTGGCCTGAGTTGGATTATGAATTCCGACCAACGCGGCGATTATCAGAGTGCGTACCAGGTATTGGTGGCGAGCACGCCCGAGAAACTTTCACTGGGTCAGGCGGACGTTTGGGACAGCGGCAAAGTCGAATCAAGTGACAGCATCCACGTTCCCTACTCCGGAGTTCCTCTCGAATCACGTGCCCGGTGCTATTGGAAAGTGCGGGTGTGGGACATGCGCGGAAAGGCCTCGCCGTGGAGTGCGCCCTCTTTCTGGACGATGGGCCTCTTGAAGCCAGCGGACTGGAAGGCGCACTGGATTACGGCTTCCCGCTGGTTTGTGCCGCCTACGCTGCGTCCGATGGGATTGGAGACACCGCCGTCGGATTCCCCTGACATGTATGTTTGGGCTGACGTGGACCTGGGCGCTTCTTGTGTCGTCGATGACGTTCGGTTGTATTCTCCGCAGGCGACCTCGTTCCCCGTACGGTTCAAGATTGAGGGCAGCGACACGCTGGATTTTGATCACCCGAAGATCATCGCAGGCTGGAGTGCAACGGACTTTCACGTGGCGGGCGGCGGCCCCCAGGATTTCGCCGCTCATGGAATCCGGGCGCGGTATGTCCGACTGACGATTACCCGTTCACCCGAAACGGCGCCCGGTTCAGGGAAATATCGAAGCATCGTGCGGCAAATGGCAGTCATGTCGGGTGGACGGAATATCGCGCTCATGCGGCCGACGCGGGAGTTCGGGACTGCCTGGAATTCCGGGCACGCCACATTCATGGTAGACGGTATGCCTTCGAGCGAGGAAGGCGACGCCTGTCCGCTTGACGCCCTCCCCATCACGGCCGCGCCGCTCCTGCGCAAGTCCTTTCGAGTCGAGGGCGCGGTCAGGCGCGCGACCCTATATGTGGCCGCGTTGGGGATGGCCGACGTGACCATTAACGGACAAAAAGTCAGCGATGACGTGTTGTCCCCGCCCTTTACCGACTACACGAAGCAGACCGTCTATCTGGCGCGCGACATTACCGCGCTATTAGTGCCCGGAGAGAACGTGGTGGGCGCGACTCTCGGCAACGGTTTTTTCAGCACGCCGGGCCGCGGCTTTGGGGAGCGCCATTCGGGGCACGGTCCGCCGCGACTGCTGGCGCAGATCGAAATCGAATCGACGGACGGCCAACGCCAGACCATCGCAACCGACGAGACTTGGAAGTGGGCTCCAAGTGAGATTACTTTCAACGACATCTGGCTCGGCTACCGGGAGGATCGGACGCTTGCGAAGCCCGGTTGGGACAGGCTGGGATATCGCGACGCCGACTGGCGCGCGGTGAGCTTGACACATGGACTGGGCGGGGGGCTCCGTTCCCGAATTGGTCCGCCCGTGCGCGTGGTCGGTGAGTTGAAGCCGGTTCGAGTGGAGGGCAACCGGGCGTTTTTCGACGTCCTGACGGCGGGGTGGCCCAGCGTGCGAGTGGTGGGCAAAGCCGGACAGACTGTCACTATCTCGGGGCGCTGCGCCAAAGATTACAATCTGCCCGAGATGTCGTTCAAGCTGGCGAGCGACGGTCCCGCGGTGCTGGAGCCGCGCTTCCTGGTTTTGTCCGGACCGCTCGAACTGAAGGTCGAAGGTCTTTCTGTCCCTCTCACTCGCGACGTCGTCAGCACCCGCATCGTCCACGCGAACCTCGAATCGGCGGGGACGTTCCAGTGTTCCAATCCGTGGTTGAACCAGTTGCACGAAGTGGTGCTGCGTACCCATCGGAATTACGACCTGGACCATCCGCTCGATCCCATGCGGGAGAAGCAGGGGTGGACCCAGGATGCGCAGAACATGTTTGAATCGGCAGCTTACCTGACTGATGTCGCGGCCCTTTATCGCAAGTGGTGGCGCGACTTTGCAAATGCCCAGCAAGCGGACGGATTGCTAGGTTCTGTGGTGCCGGTGGTGGGGCGGCAGGTTCACGACTGGAACTGCCCCTGGTGGAGCGGGGTTATCGTGCTGCTCCCGTGGCAGCACTACCTTTATTATGGCGATCGCCGGTTTCTGGAAGAAGCCTACGAGCCGATGCGGCGGTATGTGGATTATCTGGGGTTCCTGGCCGGAACGGGAGCCGGCCGGCGCCCGCTCGATTATCCGGACCCACACCAGGACGTGGATGCCGACGCCGCCCGGCGGAAGATGCTGATCTGGATCGGCGCCGGAGACTGGCTAAACCCCAGCCGTTCCGGTTCGGCGGAAGTGTCAGCTCAGACTCCGCTACTGCTCGGCGCGGGAGACTGGCGCAACCCCGCCGCTCCCGGCCCGAATAATGCACTGCCGGGGGCGATGACGGCGATGCCCGCCTGGTCCTACTATGCCGGGATCGTCAGTAAGACGGCGATGCTCCTCGGCAAGCCCGCCGACGCGGCGGCGTACGCGGCGGTGGCCAAGGACGTAGCCGATCGCTACAACGCGGCCTTCCTCCATGCCGATACGGGAATCTATGGAGAGCGGGCCGACCAGCAGACGGCCATGCTGCTGCCGTTCGCCCTGGGCATTGCGCCGGAGGATCGGCGCGAGTTGATTTTGGCAAGGCTGGTCGATGCCATTCACGCGCGCCACGATCACGTCGGGGTGGGATTCGTCGGGCTGCCCTTCTTGCTGCAAACGCTCACCGAGGTGCGCCGCGCCGACCTCGCCAATCGAATCGTGAATCAACACGACTACCCGAGTTGGGCCACTCTCATGCACGATGGCGTGCTGTCCGAGGATTGGCACGGAGGTGGGGCGCAGATGCCCTCCTGCGGCGGAGCGGTGGGCATGTGGTTGCATCAGTCGGTGCTGGGCATCCGGCCTGATCCCACTGGTCCCGGATTTCGGAAGTTCATTCTGGCGCCGCAACCGGATGTGGCAACTGGGCTGACGTCGGCGCGGGGCAGCTATCAGTCAGTCCACGGAAAGATCGAGAGTGAGTGGACGTATTCTGGCGGCGAATTCACGCTGCGCGCCGTTGTCCCCGCAAACACCCGTGCCACCATTTATGTCCCCGCCGAAGCTGCTGAAAAGGTAACCGAATCCGGCAAGGCCGCTGCGCAATCGACTGGGGTGAGATTTCTGCGAATGGAACGCGACGCGGCGGTCTACGAAGTGGGCGCCGGGAGGTACGTGTTTCGGGCGAGTTGGGTGCCGCGCTGACCTTCGCCCTTGTTCAAGGGCTTGGAGGACACCCTGCGAGATGTAGAGCCTTATCAGCAATGGGCGGCTGGTGCAGAGCGAGCTTAGCTCTGCGATTTATGTCATCCCATCGCACCAGAATCGCAGCTCTGCGCTCGCCCTGCGCCAGCCCGTCGACCGGCTACTCCTTTTGTAGCCTGCTCTCCGCCAACTTCACCGCCGTTTCCAGCGCGTCCGCTGCCTTGACCTTCACATCGGGCTCCACACCCGTTACTGCCCAGTCGGGTTCTGCGTAGGGATTGATCGCTCGGGTCTCACGAATACCCATTCCGAAGTGATCGTCAATCCGATGAAAGTTCCCCACATCGGTAGCACCCCCCGTCGTCTCCCCCACCAGCGTAGCGCGTTTCAGCATCTTCAAGTTGTAGCTGAAGTGCTCTGCACCGGAAAAAGTCCGGGCCGAGGTCAACACGTATACCGGCTTGTCCGCCAGTTTGTTTCCTGGGACCGGTGACCGCGTCCAACACCGCTCGGTCGTATTTTCCCGCGGGGTGTACATGTACTCAGGATGGTCAAAGAGGTAGGCGGCGATCAGCATGACCATGCTCGGGTATCCGCCCCGGTTGCCCCGCAAATCAAAGATGATCGCACTCGCGTCGTTCAAAGAAGCCATGGCAGCCTTCGCCGTTGACTCGCAGACGGAGGGATCAGGAAACGAATTGAGCTTGAGATAGCCGATATGGTGCGGCAGGATCTCGACCTTTTCAAACGTGCAGTTCTGCTCCTCCATTGCCGCCCGGTAACGCGCCAAGCGCTCCGGCGTCGGTGCCGGCGGGCGGTCAGGCAAAGGGTTCTGGAAATAGGCCACTTCCAAATGCAGATCATGGCTCACCTCCCGCAACTGCCGCGTTAGCAGGGCGGCGAAGGCCGCGCCATCCGTCACCGCGTCGTCATCGCCGCTTTTCTCGTGTGAGAGCAACACCTCCGCCATTTTCTGCGCAACATCCGGATCAATGTAGTATTGCTTTAGAATCGCGATCACCCCATCGATCACGCGTTGCCGCTCCGCAGCATCCGGTTTAACGCCCCCGGCCATCGCACTTGTAGCGCCCTGCGGCCCCGGCTGAGGAGCTGGCGATTGAGGAGATCCGGCCCCGCCCGGCAACCAGAGCAGCCTGGCCAGGAAACCACGCGGCTCCGTGTTGCCGCGTCCCCGGCTGCCTCCCCCCATCGTTGGCTGTCGGGAGGCAAGGGTCCCCTCTTGCGCACGATCAGCGGCCTGGGCCGGACGCTCCAACGCGGAAGAAGGCGCGGCGCTTGCATGTAAGGGTCGTGCGGGCCAGGTACTGAGCGGCCGGTAGCTTCCCCCATGGGCGCTCAGAACCAATATTGAACAGAAGGTGACCAGCGACACCAGGCCTCCACAAAGCTGCGCTTCGAGACGCAACGCCCCGTTCTCCAAAACGTGGAACAGGGGCGTACCGTCCAAACGTTGCTGTGCGGAAGCGCCGATGAGCGCCCGTTTTCCACGGCGGTGCTCGAGGGGAACAGAAACCGCCAAATCGGACAGCAGGTCGAGCCAGAGCCGTAGCCCTCTGAACAAACCCCTTTCATCGCGCGAGCGGTCACGGAACAGTTGCAGGGCGGCATCACCGTATGCCCCGCGAAAGTGGGAAGGGTAGAGGCGCAACAGCCATGCATATATCTTTTCAGACATGGTCCCCCCTGAAGATTTTCTTGACCCGTGCGGCGCGCAACAAGTCGGCAAGTCTTTCGGCTTCGGAGCGTGCCAGTTCGCGTCCAGCCGATGTCAGACGATAGTATCGGCGCCGTTCCGGGCCAAGTCTTACGTCCTCCCGCAGGTCAACTTCCTCGATGAGCTTCTCCTCGAGGAGTGACCGTATTGAGCTGTAAAGCGTTCCAGGGCCCACCCGCATGCGCCCGCCGGTCTGGTCCGCGACCTGCCGCATGATCCCGTAACCATGTAGATCTTCATCCGCAAGGGCGAGCAAAATCTGGAATGCAGTCGAAGGCAATGGATCGAGTTTTCGTTTGGGCATAGGCAGTCGATAATCAGTATATCGATAAACGACTATACTCCAGCTTGGTCCCGATAGGCGATACCTTTTCCCAGCACCTTTCGGCCTGCAAAGCAATCGGCTTGTGTTTAGCGACGCATCGCCGGTCGCAATTCTTGCTTCTGGCCGGGGCGCCCGGCAACTATCCTGCATGTCGGGTGACGGGCAACCCGTCAAAATGGGCGCACGGAGGTGGTTGGCGGCTGCGACGAGCGCATGCCATGTGTCGGCTGGCGCACAGCGAGCGCCGCGCCGCGATTCACGCCATCTCATCGCACCAGAATCGCAGCGCTGCGTTCACCCTGCGCCAGCTCGTCTGCTCCCCAAAGCCGGATGACACCTGTCCCGCAAATATGGGAAACTCTTCTTATGAAGACGACACTGGAAATTCCGGATCCCATCTTTCGCCGGGCGAAGGCCGCGGCTGCCGTGCGCGGCGTCCCGCTCCGTGAATTTGTGACGCAGGCGGTCAGGGAAAAGCTGGCGGCTGCTTCCACCCCTCCCGCGAGGCCCTGGGTGAAGCACATGGGCAAACTGAAGCATCTACACCGGGAGACGGAGCGCATCAACCGTCTGATCGCAGAGGACTCCGAGAAAATCGATGCGGAGTTATGGTGAGGGGCCTCGAACGAATCGATTGGTGATGGCCATGGGGAGGGGCGCAGAAGTTGTGGGCGTTCTGCACGTCTGCGCCGCTCTAAGCACCATCACTGACCCCAGATCTGCTGGTGCCAAAAGACGAGACCCGCGGAGTAACGCTAACTTGGCGCTGCTTTGGCTCGAAGTGTGGAGGGGGACTGGCGGCACCTCCAACTTGGTCAAATGAGCTTGAAGGCTTTTCGCAGTTGATGCAATTTTGCGTGTTCCCACGCGGGGAAACTCGAAGGGTCACTTCGGAAGTAATTCCACGCTTCAGCGAGTAAGTCGCCGATCGGTTTGGAGCCCGGATTGTACGAATGGAATCCTGCGCTCCGGAAGAGTTGACCGACTTCAGCCGCCAGTTCACGAATCAAAGCCAAAGGATAGGCAATCCGAAAGTTCTGAGGTTCCTTAGCGCCAACCGTTCCCAACAGTTCTTGCCACTGGCTCTCAATTTGGTGCGTTGACGGGTCACCTGAAATCAGTTTCAGCATTTCGATGATAGCCTGTGTCCTCGCCGCATCGGCCGGATGTGAGCTGGAAATCCCAAACAGGTCCGTGCTCATGCGTGCGCACAGCCTCAAATTAGCCCAGGCAAAGCTAGACCCCGCTGCGAATGTGGCAAACCAGTCGCAGGCAAATTCAAGGATCCAATCCCCCAGCCAAAGTCCGCGATATGTATTTAGTTCCTCTATCGCC
>Ga0326727_10008384_pt1 | contig 26282 bp, 28 predicted proteins | sample MB2enrmetagenome_FD_207643 | JGI IMG/M metagenome (GOLD analysis project Ga0326727, IMG submission 207643) | Lab enriched peat soil microbial communities from McLean, Ithaca, NY, United States - MB29MY | ecosystem: Environmental > Terrestrial > Soil > Wetlands > Peat | place: USA: New York...
ATGGCTCGTAGCGTTCACAGACGCAAACCAATGGTTCCCGCGGGTTCCAGCCCAGCCTCACTCACAATAACATTAGCTCAGAAACTATAAAAAATGAATTGTGCACACTTCTCTAAACAAAAATAAAATGGAGGGGTTTACGGTCCCTTTTTGGTGATTTCTTTTATTACACCTGCAGCTACGGTTGTGCCCATGTCTCTGATGGCGAATCGTCCGAGCTCTGGAAAGTCCTGATAAGTCTCGACGGCTATAGGGTGCAATGGTTCCATCCTTACCCAGGCTGCATCGCCGGTTTTGAGAAAACTTGGCTTCTCTTCGGTTACTTGGCCTGTGCGTGGATCGATTTTCTTTATTAGTTCGGTGAATCTGCAAGCGATTTGTCCTGTGTGGTAGTGGAGTACTGGTGTGTATCCTGCTGCCATAGCGGTTGGGTGGTAAATCACTATGATTTGACCGATGAATTCTTTAGCAACTGTTGGCGGATTGTCAACTGGTCCTGCTACATCTCCCCTATGGATGTCGGTTTTTGCGATGCCTCTTACGTTCATGCCGATGTTGTCGCCCGGTTCAGCTATTGGAATCGCGACGTGATGCATTTCTATTGATTTAACTTCGCCGGTTTTGTTGCTGGGCATGAAAATTACGTTTTGTCCCGCTTTGAGAGTGCCTGTTTCGACTCTGCCGACTGGAACGGTACCGATGCCAGTGATGCTGTAAACGTCTTGAATTGGAACACGTAAGGGCTTGTTAGTTGGTTTAGAAGGTACTTCTAAAAGGTCTAGTGCCTCAATTAGGCTTGGACCAGTGTACCATGGCATTTTGTCGCTTTTCTTAATCAGGTTGTCGCCTGTCCAGCCTGAAACAGGTATAAAGTTGATTTTATCGACCTTGTAGCCTACCATTCGTAGCATTCTTGAAACTTCGTTCTTTATTTCTTCATATCTATCCTTGCTCCAGTTAACGGATACATCATCCATTTTGTTAACTGCAACAATCAGTTGTCGAATACCTAAAGTGAATGCTAGAAACGCATGCTCGCGTGTTTGACCACCTGGACCAATGCCTGCTTCAAACTCGCCTTTTTTGGCTGAAACGAAAAGCACGGCGGCATCGGCTTGGCTTGCCCCGGTAATCATGTTTTTTATGAAGTCTCTGTGTCCTGGTGCATCGATGACTGTGTAGTTGAATTTCTTGGTTTCGAATTTCAGGAATCGAAGGTCAATCGTGACTCCTCTTTCTCGTTCTTCCTTGAGGTTGTCTAGTACCCAAGCGAACTTGAATGTGCCTTTGCCCATTTTTTCGGCTTCTTCTTCGTATGCCTTGATTGTTCTCTCGTCAATTGCGCCTGCTAAGTAAAGTAAGTGCCCTGTAGTGGTGGATTTCCCGTGGTCAACGTGCCCCATTATGATGAGGTTTAAGTGGGGTTTTTCTTGTTTGCTCATTTTTTCTTCCTCTATTAATCTTAACCTAATTTATGAATTCGTTAACACATCAGTCCTCCAATTATTTTAAGATTACGATGTTGTTTCCACTTTGCAGTACGACTGAAAAATCCAAAAACACTTGAAAAGGACCTTCACAATATACTCAAAAAAGATTTCTTGCAATTTTTTCAAGCAACATGATTTATAACCCAAAGCTGGCAATGGCTACTCATGAGTGTCGGCAACGAAATGGTTCAAGGCATATCCGTGGTTACAACGACTTGGAATGAAAGAGAAAACATTAAAGAACTAATTCTCAGAGTAAGGTCAGCGCTCACAGATTTTCCGCATGAAATAATTGTTGTTGACGATAACTCTTCCGACGGGACATTCAATGTTGCTAAGTGTTTTGCAGATTTGGCGGTTTCAAAAGTTCGTGAAGGGCAAACCAAAGGTTTATTGTATGGGATGAAACTAGCCAAGTTTCCTGCAATAGTGACTATAGATGCGGACCTAGAAAATAACCCGGATTTTATACTCAGCCTAGCCAACAAACTTGACGGGTTTGATTTAGTGGTCGCGTCACGAACGGTTCTTCCCAGATTTTCAGAGAGGCTGGCTTCCAAGACGCTGGGCAAAATGTTCGGGGTATCAGATTTTTTCTCAAATTTTAGGGCTTACAAAAAAGAAACAATTACCCAATTTAGCTTAAGGGACGGAGAAACCTTTGGCGGCGAATTACTGGTTATTGCTAAAAAGCATGGTTTTAAGATTGGCGAAGTAATGTATGAGCCTCCGCCTAGGCGCCTGAACCCGCGGATCGGCGGCAAAATTAAAGCTAACTTAAGGATAATCGTCGCTTTGCTGACGTGCTGTATTATTTATTTAGTTTAAACTCATGGCTACAGTTTTATGGGTAAGATTATTGGTCTGAAAATTGCGGAAAAGTCTTTGCCAAATGTTTTTGAATTTCGGGACCAAAAAATATAATTCAGTCACTAAACATAACTTAATCGGGGTTTTGTTTTGTCTTGTGACACAGCTATTCTTAAGAATCTGATGCTTTACTTGAAAACTAAGTCGCTTACTTCTGAAAACGTGTTTAGGCGGGAATCCAGAGAGGTGGACGAAATGTTTATGGATCTTTTAAGCGTCTTTCAAAGATATTACGATCATGCGCCAGAAGCTGATAGGCAAACGCTGCACAGCATGCTAGATTTGATAATTCTCGTTTCTGAGCAGGTGCATGCATCTCATAGGCAGGCGGAAAGCACGATCGGCGATTTTAAAAATTACATAACCGCTCTTGAAGACTCATACAAGAATGTTGACGGAGAATTTGACAAATCCGTTGCTCAACCTGCTGAAAAAGAAGCCGAAGCTAAAGATAAAGAGGAAGAAGAAAGAGACAAAGCTATAGAGGAATACAGCAAGAAAGTTAGGCCAAGATTCTACGAGTAGCTTTTAAAAATATGATTTTAGGAGGCGATATGTTATGGAATTTATCAAGTTAGCATCAATAAACGATGCAAAACCAAACAGCATGATGGGCGTAACAATTAACGACAAAAAAATATTGCTTGCCAACGTAAACGGAAATTACTATGCCATCGGCGATAAGTGCACGCACAGGGGTTGTCAATTATCTAAAGGAAAACTTCAAGGAGAAACAGTTGTATGCCCGTGCCACGGATCCACCTTTGACCTTAAAACAGGTAATTTTGTTAAGGGACCAACCAAGAAACCTGAACCTGCATACGAATTAAAAGTTGAAAATAACGATATTATGATTAACCTGTAGCTTACCTTTCGATTAACTCAATAAGCGTTCCATCTGGATCCTCAACGAAGGCAATTACTGGTCCATTCGATCCAAGTTTGAAGGGCTCATCAGTAATCGTCACATTTTCCTTCCGCATTGCAGCAATAGCCTTGCCCATGTCCGCAACTTCAAACCCTAAATGATCAAACAATCGCTTTTCATATTCAGGTTGGATGAAATTCTTTTGGTTACGGTAGAAGGTTAATTCAAGCGTGCAGCCTTTGCCCTCTGCGTCTTGAAGGAAGGCGATTTCAGCGTTGTTCTGCTTTATCTCTCGGCGACTCAGAAGCTTCAGACCTAGAAGTCTGGTGTAAAAGTCAATGGATTTCTCCATGTTACTTGTACGAACGCTTGCATGATCAAACACTCTTTCACACCCATATTCATTATGTTTACGAACGCGGCGTTTGTTATAACTTCTTTGCTTTTGCTCTTAAATTTCTTGAGGTCTGGCATGAAAACCAGTTTCTGCTAGAAGGGCGACCAAAACTTTTTGTGAGAGATTTTGGCTATTTAATATGGTCATCTCTACAAACAGTGGTTAGGTTTAGAAAGGAGAATTCTCATTAGCTTACTCGGAGGATAACGGTTGCTAACTGTCACTTTGCTCAAGCAACACGAAGAAGGCAGATGGCAATCGGAAAATTTAGAGGTTTTGCCTGAAGAAATTAATAAGAATGAAGTTCTGTGGGTGGACGCCCAAGACCCGACCGATTCTGAAGTGAACGAGCTTGAGAGCTATTTTAGCATAGATGAACACAACCTTCAAGAGCTTACTCAAGAAGAAGGAGCGCGTTCAAGAATTGATGAACATGAAGATCGTGTATTCTGCCTTCTTAATTTCCCGAATCAGGAAAGTTTTATTTCGGATGGGAAAATGGAACGCTTGGCGATGCTTGTTTGTTCAAGATGGATGATAACCCTGCATAAGGGCTACTCAGAACTGACTTGTGCTGTTTACAAAAAAATAAGCGCTCACGGCTATTTCTCGCTTTCACTTGTGCCCTCTACTGACATTATGTTATACATTTTCTTGGATATGGTCACGAGTGAATATTACCCGATTTCAGACTTGGTATTCGAAAAGATTGAAGCATTAAGTCGAGAAGCCGCAGGTTTTTATAGAGAAAGGTCAAAGCTGGCGGAAAGCAGTTTTGGGATGAAAATCCTTACGATAAGAGAGCGACTGGTGACTCTTAGACAGAGTTTGAGTCCGCTTCGCGAGATTATGGGAAGAATAACAAGGGGAGAATTTGCACTGGTGCAAGGAGTAAACCTTCCCCGTTTCGGAGACCTCTACGACAGAACAATCCAGCTGGTCGAGGTTATCGATACCCACAGGGAAGAAATGAGTAACATCCGAGACATCTTGGTCAACATTCAAACAATAAATACTAACAATATAATCAGGGTTCTCACGATAATTTCAGCCATTTTTCTTCCGCTAACTTTGATTGCTGGAATTTATGGAACGAGCTTCAAAGCAGGATTCATTCCAGGAACAAACAATCCTTACGGCTTCTACATCATGATTGCAATAATGGTTATCTTGGCTTTGACTCTTGCGCTGATTTTCAAACGCAGAGGATGGATATAAAAAGGAAAACTGCGCGACTTTTCCAGCTTAAGACATCATAGAAAAACGGTTGTGTTATAATCCTTTAGCTACGGGTGTTTTTGGATTCTTCATCTAAAGTTTTATTCACGAGAGCGTCTGCTCTTTGAATGTAGGGGTTGCTTCGTGGAACATTAACAAAGCTTATTTTTTTAAAGCAGCCTTTCAATTCTTGTGTGCTGCGCCATAACTTTTGTAACTCAAAATTTTTTACGCTGTATTCCCCGTTAAGCTGTTTTGCGACTAATTCGCTGTCAAGGTGGCAAACGACTTCTTCAACCTTAAGAGCGTTGGCAAACTCTAAGGCCGCTATCAACGCTTCGTACTCTGACTGGTTATTCGTATGTATCCCTATGAAGCGTGAATCCGCTTTTACGACTTCGCCTTTTTCTGTTAACGCTAAATAAGCTATGGCGGCTGGTCCAGGGTTTCCTCTTGCTCCACCGTCAGAATAAAGCAGTAATCGGGTGTAAATCATGTTTCTCAGCATTATCCATCTAAGACAGCGATTTATTATTAAAGCGTTAACGAGACAATCGCCAATTTGTTGTTATTGTTGATGTACAATCACATTCGTTTAAGAGCCAAAGAAGCTATAAATTAAATTAAGCATGGGGAAGGTTATTTGACAGGCAATTTGCCTGGAACTGCGAAATTTAATTCACAGGAACTCCAGTTTGCTCTTCTAAAGCATGAAAGAGAATGGAGTGTTGCTAATGCCTCAAGAAGAGGAAAATTGGATATTATAGCAGAGATACTACTTTTCTGCGAGCAACAAAAAACTAAAACAAGCATAATGTACAATGCAAACCTAAATTATTCCCAACTTAAAAACCAAATCAAAGCCTTAATATCTGAGGGTTTGCTTGAAAAAAAACTAAACAAATACGTTACAACCGAAAGAGGATACCGTTTTCTCGAATTATTCGCTCAACTCAACGATTTACTAGACGAATTCAAGAACATCAAATGAATTTTATTTTTAATTAGACCTTTACTGCTTTATTTTATTTGAATACTGTGGTAGCCGAATTTCGAAATAACTGTTTTAAGCTTGGACAGCTTGAGCGAAATTTATGATAGGCTTGAGTAATCTTGACATCATTATCGCGGATGTGTCTTTCTTTGTCGGAATGATCATTTTTGTCTACAGCTTTGGCGAAGTTTATGATTGGTGGTATGCTCGAAAGAAATACCAATGACTTGAGTTTCTACTTATTTCAGCGACTCCTTCAGAGCTGAAAAGTAAGATAGAACCTGCCTAATTTGTTCTTCAGACATGGATAGGATGGTTTTTACTGCCGTTTTCTGCTTTGGCGAGGAAGAAAACGCAATCGTTGCTAAGGCATAATCTAGGCTTGTGAAGAGGGGCTCCCATGGAATGCTAACTCGTTTACCTTTCAGGTTGTATAGAGCAAGGACGTATGCGCTGGCTCGGCTTAAGCTGTCTTTGAAAGCTTGAATTGCTCCACCGATAGCTAAGGCATCATAGTCCTTTCCTGAAAGAAAACTCTCAATCACGCCGTAATTTTGTTCTAAATTTTGGATTTCAGCCAAAAGATCTTGCTTAATTCTTGATTCTGTATTGTCTTGCATGATTATCGCTCTTCTGTATGTTAAAATCAAGTAAATAAGACTTTTTTCAAATATTTACTTAATTGTTTGGTCCTATCTATGAAAGTAGAGATTAATCCGTTCTTGAACCTATGAACAACGCATTGAACGGGAACGGAGAAACAGGAGTGAAGAGCTTCTGAAGTCTTTCAGTCTATTGATTTTTTAGTCAAACCCAATTGCAAGGTATACTATGTTTCTGTCAACTTAATTCAGTGCTTTTCATCCAAGTTTCGCTTGTAAAGCTAACCTCAGATTTTCCGCCCATAAAGTTAAAGAGAACAAACTCCGAAGTGAATACTAAAAGCAGTCTTAAGGAAATTGGGCTCATGCAAAGGTCACTGGAAGATTTAAGGCAGGAACTTCAAATCTTGAAGCCTACGCTTAAGAAACGTTTTAAAGTTGAAACCATAGACATTTTCGGCTCGTATGCCCGTGGAGAACAGACAGAAAAAAGCGACTTGGACCTTCTCATAACGTGGTCTATTCCAGAAGACTTATTCTTAATATACGATTTACGGCAGTACCTAAAAAGAAAACTCCGTTTGAAAGTGGATATTATAGCTAAAGAATTCCTCAATAAACATATAAAAGAACATGTAATCGAGGAAGCTGTGCCAGTGTGAAGAGAAATCATATAGAAAGAGACCCCAAACTCTACTTATCAGAAATCACCGAGTTTATCCAAAGGATTAAAGAATACACCCAAGGAATGACCTACGAGGATTTCATTAAAAACAGACAGACAATTGACGCTGTAGATGCAAACGTGCGAAATATAGGTGAGGCAGTTCGTGTCCTCTCAAAAAACAGGCAAATCCGCAATCTATTTTACCACTATCACATCCCATTCAAAAAACTCTCGGGCATGAGAACAGATCTTACCCATGAATATTTTGCCATGAGCACTAGGGCATTGTGGATTACTGCGACACGCGACTTAATCAACCTCAAGCTTCAATTCGAAAAAGTCTTACAAGAACTGCAATGAGCAACTTTACACGACGACAGGAAACAGGTGACACGGGTTGTATTCCACCGAGACGCTTAGATAAAATGTGTAAGGTTAGAAAGTTGACTTCACATAAAGGAAAACTCTTAATAGCCAAATGACTTAATCACAAGTTTCATGAGCCAAACTAAGCAAATCGAGCAGAAATGGCAAGCCAAATGGGAGAACGCGCACGTTTTTGAGGCTGACCCAGATCCAAAAAGAAAGAAAATAATGGTAACTTTCCCATATCCATACATGAATGGTCCATTGCATGTGGGGCACGCGTTTACGGCTTCACGTGTTGATGCTTATGCTAGGTTCAAGCGGATGCAGGGTTATAACGTGCTTTGGCCTTGGGCTTGGCATTGGACGGGGCAACCGCTTCTGGGAGCCAGTCAGCGAGTAGCGAGAGGTGACGAAGACTTCATCCAGGTTCTCCGTGAAGTTGACGGCGTTCCAGAATCAGATCTGAAAAAGTTTGTTGACCCGTTGTATATGGCTCAATATTACACTAATGAGGGACGCTTAGCCGTTAAAAGCATAGGTTTCTCAGTAGATTGGCGCCGTGAATTCACCACTGTAATGCCGACTTACCAGAAATTCATTGAGTGGCAGTACAAAAACCTAAGAGAAAAAGGCTACGTCACGCAGGGAACGCATCCAGTGGTGTGGTGCCCAAAAGATCAAAGCCCAACAGGAGACCATGACCGCCAAGTAGGCGAAGGCGTCACTCCTGAAGAGTACACATTGATAAAATACAAGCTTGACGAGAAAACGTTTTTGCCAGCCGCAACTTTCCGCCCAGAAACAATCTACGGCGTGACAAACATGTGGATAAATCCGGACGCAACATACGTTGAAGCAGCCGTTAATGGTGAAAACTGGATAATTAGTCAAGAAGCCGCTGAGAAACTCAAAGAGCAAGAAAAGAAAATACAGGTAAAACGCTCGTTTAAAGGTAAGGAGCTTATTGGCAAAGTTTTCGAAAACCCTATAACGAAAGACAAGTTTCCTATTTTGCCAGGCTGGTTTGTTGACCCAAAAACTGCTACAGGAGTCGTTTACAGTGTACCCGCCCACGCACCCTACGATTGGCTGGCACTCAAGGATTTGCAGGAAAAGCCTGAGGTTCTCAAGGATTTTGGCGTTGACCCTGAAGTCGTTAAGCGGATTAAGCCCATCTCAATAATTAAGGTTGAAGGATTCGGTGAGTACCCAGCTGTTGAAATAGTTCAACAAATGGGCATCAAAGACCAGAATGACGCCAAAGCTGACGAAGCCACGAAAGCATTATACAAAAAAGAATTCCACAGTGGAGTGTTAAAGCAGAATTGCGGACCTTACGCTGGAAAATCCGTCAGAGACGTAAAAGACACGCTTATTGAGGATTTCCGCAAGCTCGGCGTCGCCGACAGCATGTACGATTTGCCAGAGCAAGTTGTTTGCCGATGCATGACCCAGTGCACAGTAAAGATACTCTCAGATCAGTGGTTCCTAAACTATTCCGACCCACAGTGGAAAGCGAAAGCTAAGGAAGAATTGGCTCAAATGACGATTTACCCTGACTCAGCCAAACAATCGTTCTACACCGTTATAGACTGGCTGAAAGAATGGGCTTGCGCCAGAACCACGGGTTTCGGAACTCCATTGCCGTGGGGGAAAGGCTGGATAATCGAGACACTAAGTGACTCGACGATTTACATGGCTTTTTACACCATAAACAAGCATATAAAACAAAACAACATTAAGCCTGAAACGTTAACGCCCGAAGTCTTCGACTACATTTTCTACGGCAAAGGAAACTCTGCCGAACTCCAAAAGACGGTTGGAATAAAAGTTGATTTACTTGAAGAAATGCGAAATGAATTCTTGTACTGGTATCCCTTTGACCTTAGGAATTCAGCTAAGGAACTTGTACCAAACCATTTGACCTTCTGTATATTTCACCATGCAGCCCTGTTTCCGCCTGAACACTGGCCCAGAGCCATAGGAGTAAATGGTATGCTTATGGTCGAGGGCAAACAGATGCATAAGAGCAAAGGCAACTTCATAACAATGAAGGGCGCCGTTGAAAAGTATGGAGCCGACGCCACTCGAAGCGCACTGGTGCTGGGTGCTGAGGGCATGGATGACCCTGATTGGCGAGCCGAAAACGTAAGCGACTTGCAAACCAAGTTTGATGCATTATGCAGTTTAGCAAGTGCAGTAATTGCCTCTGCCAAAAAAGAAGAAAACACGATGCTGGAACGATGGCTGCAAAGTAAGCTTCAACAGAGAATTAAGGATGTCACAGTCAGCTTAGATGAGCTTAAAACCAGAACTGCCTTGCAGATTGCCTTGTTTGAAACGTGGAATGACTTACGCTGGTATATCCAACGAAAAGGCAACACTGACGCTAAAGCGCTGGGTGAAGCAGTGAAAATTTGGCTAAAAATGCTTGCACCATTCGCGCCTTTCATCTGCGAGGAGCTTTGGAGCCAAACGGGCGAGGCAGGATTCATAAGCGTTGCAAAATGGCCGGTGTTTGATGAGGCAAAAATTGATGTTGCCGCGGAAGAGCAGGAGAACCTGATAGTTGACGTAATGGCGGATACTTCTAATATTCTTAAAGCCATGAAGATTATGCCCAAACGCATCTGCTACTACACAGCTGCAGCTTGGAAGTGGCAGGTTTACCTCAAGGTCTTAGACAAAAGCTTGGCTGGCGAGACCAAGATTAACGAGTTAATGAGAGAATTTGCCTCGGACAAAGACCTCAAACCCCACATGAAGGACGTCGCAACCTTGGTTCCAAGAATAATGAAGGCTTTAACAAAGCTACCAAGCGAACGCAAAGCAAACATGCTAAAAATTAAAGCTGTAAACGAGAAAGAAATCCTAAACAGTGCCATTGATTTTCTGAAGACACGCTTCAACGCTGAAGTGTCGGTGTACAGTGAAGCAGACCAAGCACTCTACGACCCAAAGCACCGCTCAATGATGGCTATGCCCAGCCAGCCAGCAATATACCTCGAGTAAATTTCTTTTCACGTTTCGTTCCCACATACAACAGCAATTCTTAAAACCTCAAGAGCCAAAAGAGAAACAACGATTCGTTCAGCGCAAGAAAAAAGGGACTTACATGGTCAACCTTAAACACTCGTTAACTTACGAGATAAAACCCGTTTCTCCATACAACTTTAATCTTTCAGTCAGGAAGCCTGCCGGCTGGTCGCTGTTCACTCCTCTCGAAATATACGAGGGAAAAACGCTTTGGACTGCCGTGCATCTTGATGACACGCTCATCGGGTTAAAGTTCACGTCAAGAGGAACAACAAACAACCCACGTATAATCACAAAGATATTTCTAGAAAGCAAGCCCAACGATGAAAAGCTCGACAAAATAAAGAAGCTGCTAATCCACTGCATCGGGGCGGACGATGACCTGCGTGATTTCTATGCGCTCGCAAGAGAAGACTCGATTCTTAGGTACGCAGTTGATGACTTATACGGCATGCACAGCACATCGACGGGAGACAACGTGTTTCCTGACGCAATTTTGGCGATACTTCTGCAGATGGCTCCGCTCAAAAGAAGCAACGAGATGATGGACTGCATGATAAAAAGATACGGCGACGCTGCAGAGTTTGATCGAAAAACGGTTTACGTCTGGCCTTCACCGCAAAAGCTGGCGAGCCTTAATCCTCCAACGCTTGCAAAGGAATGCAAAGTCGGCTACAGAGCCAAACGAATCATCGAACTCGCGGTGAAGCTCGTGGAAGAAGGCTTTCCCACGCTGCAGGAACTGGAAGAGCTCAGTCCTGAGGATGCAAAAAAGAAACTTCTTGAACTGCCAGGCATAGGCGACTATTCAGCGGACATAATAAATCCGCACGGCGGTTTCCCGATAGATGTTTGGTCAGCTGAGGTTTTCGGCAAACTGTTCTTCGGTAAGGAGCCAGATAACAACAGGGAAGCCGTTAGGGAGGTTAAGAGCGAAGGCATCCGCAGATGGGGCAAGTGGTCCTGGATGGCTTTCTTCTACATAGTGCAAGACCTTGAAAGCCTGTCTAAAAGGCTGAACATGAAGCTGAGGCTGGCTTGACACCGTTTTGAATAAATACCGGTTAAGCCCAAGCACAGCGAGCATTTAGTCTTTGAAAAGACCCATTTTTAGCTTATTAGAAATAACTGGTAATTCAACAACCTATTTGTTCGGTTGCTTTCACAAAATTTTTAAGTGCTTGCTTCTGGGGGGTCTTCTCGGTTTTTCAGTTTCTCGTCTAGAAGCATCAATAGTTCTTGAGGTTTCACAGGTTTAACCAAGTAAGCATCTGCACCTTCATCAAGCGCTTTAACGCCTGTTTCTAAGGATGGAAAACCAGTAATCATTATTTTCACGGTATGCTGTAATTGCTTTTTGAGTTTAGCCAGTAAATCTGTGCCATCCATATCTGGAAGCCTGATATCGACTAGTGCTAAATCGAAATGGTTATTTTCTGCTCTCTCCATAGCTTCTTTTCCGGTTTCTGCAACATCAATTTCATAGCCGCTTTTTTGGAGAATACGCGTGAACGTTCTAAGTATCGATTTGTCATCATCGACAACGAGTATCGTTTTTTTATCTCCCGCCACTTAAACAATCCTCCATTAATTTGACACGGATACTTATTCAACCCTCGCTCAAGGTGACAACAAGCCATCAAAGCCATTGCAACATCCAACCAAACACATGCTTGATTTGACGTAACAAAGGCTTCTACCTAACTTCGACTATGTTAAAGATGTTTTTCGAGACTAATAAACGCTATCCCCTTTACGACTTTTCCGACAGAAGCTAAAAAAAATCCACATCAAAATGCCTCCGCTATAGGGTATACTATTTGTTAAAGAAATTCGTCAACAAAAAGAGGCTGCCTTCGTCTTCTGGACCACCTGTTGATTAAAATATTAAATGCTTAAACAGTAAATCTCACTTATTTGAGAGAAATACCAGATAAACCAAAAAGCAAACGCAAAGGTTAATAGATATAATCGAATTTTACCGATGGTGCTTCATGGCTCATGCAGCTTCAAATTTGTGTTGCTTGGGTCGCAGCTAATCTAACTTAAAAGATAGGTGTATGGACGGTTAAGAATGAAGGTCTATGTTAGAACTCCAGCCAGACTTCATTTAGGACTTATTGATTTAGGAGGCGAGCTGGGGCGTGTTTTTGGCGGAATAGGAGTAGCCATAAATCGTCCTAACGTCGTTCTTGAGGCTGAATCAGCCCAAAACCTTGAATTTAAGGGTGAAAAAAGCGAAGATTTACGACCCATAGTGGAGCTATTGGTTAAGAAATATAACATAAAATCCCAAGTTTCTATTAACGTGAGGCAAACTATCCCTGAGCACGTTGGATTAGGATCGGGAACCCAGTTATCGTTAGCCGCTGCCGTTGCAGTATCAAGGCTTTTTCGTTTGAATGTCTCGGTTGAAAGTCTTGCGCTTTTAACGGGACGGGGACAGGTTTCTGGTGTAGGCACAGCGCTTTTCGAGAAAGGCGGTTTTGTCGTTGAAGCTGGGTTAAAAAGTCAAGGAAACAAGCCCAATCCACAAACCTTGATAAACTTTCCGCCTGTAATATTCCGTCAGCCGCTTCCAGAGGATTGGTTTTTTGTCGTAGCTGTCCCCGATGTTAAGAAAGGATTCTCTGGTCAAGAGGAAGCCGCCGCGTTTAGGCATTTGCAGCCTATGCATAAAGAAAAGGCCGCGCTCATAAGTCACCTGATAGTTATGGGTCTGCTGCCAGCCCTCAAGGAAAGAGACATAGAAACCTTTGGAAAATCCTTAACTGAAATTCAAAGTATAGTGGGCGACTACTTTGCAACGGTTCAGGGAGCACGATTCTCAAGCTTCCCAGCAGGAGACTGCATAAAGCATATGCTGGAAAACGGTGCCCGTGGCGCTGGGCAGAGTTCTTGGGGTCCAACCGTTTACGGACTTGCTCATGGCGAGGTAGAAGCAAAAAAATTATCCGTTTCAACTAAGAAGTTCTTGCAAGGAAGCGTTGGCGGGCAAGTATTCTTCACAACAGCAAACAATAAAGGAGCCTACATAAAATCAACAGCTTCACAGAATCCAGAACTCGGAGAGAACGCCAGAAAACAAGACTTATTCAAAAGTAACTTTGGGGAAAGAAAACGTGAACTTTACATTGGATGATTGGTTGCCATGGTATAACAAAATTCTTGAAACCTTCGGGTACGACCAGTGCGGAGACCAGCGGGCAACTGATTTGCTAAGCGTATTGCTGGAGGGGCGGGCTGGGCATGTGGCCGAGCTAAAGAAGCTGATTGAAAATAGACCCGTGTTGGTTTTTGGTGCTGGTCCATCTCTTGAAGAAGACCTCAGACAAGTCATGAAAGAAGGGCTCTTACAAAAGACTGTAACCGTTGTGGCCGATGGAGCGACAACAGCTTTCCTTCAAATATCAGGAAAAGCGCCAAACGTAATCGTAACCGACCTGGATGGAATAATCAGCGATATTATTTACGCTCAGAATCTGGGGGCTATCGTGGTTATTCATGCGCATGGCGATAATATTGATAAGTTGAAAAAATATGTTCCAGCATTTTCTAAAGCTATAGGCAGCACACAGGTGCATCCTTGTTCTAATGTCCACAATTTTCTGGGTTTCACTGATGGTGACCGAGCAGTTTTTCTAGCAGCAGGGATGGGGGCTAAACTGATTGCATTAGCAGGAATGGATTTCGGGTACACCGTAGGCAAATACTCCAAGAAGCAGGTAGCATCAATTGAGGTTAAGAGAAAAAAACTCAAGATCGGTAAAGAATTGCTTGAATGGCTAGCCGATGAAACCCGCGAAAAAATAAAACTTTACAATATCACGTTGAACGGGGAAACCATTAAAGGATTTAGAAACATCAAAACCGCAGATTTACAAAAGCTTATCTGAAGCGCAAAACGGTGAAAAACAGACTTTTTTGGCGAAAGTGGTTTTAGGGTTTTTTGAAAACATCTAAGCCTTTTTTCACTGTTTCGCCAAGATAAAGATTATCAAAGATTGTTCCTTCACTTTCTCTTAGCTTCATGACGCGGATTATTTCTTCGAATTTGCCGTGAGCTATCCCGTTGGCAAACACTGCCGCGCCTTCTGCCGCTTGTTTAGACACCTTTGCCTCGCCTTGAAATCTCACGACGTCTACGTGTGAGCCTATCTCGCTAAAGAAACCTTGTAACTTAAACTTTACCGCGTCGAGGAATTCGGGCATATTTACAAATCTCCCGCTCAGCATGACTTCTTTGGGCTTAATTGAGGGTAGAAGTGAGGCAACATCCTTAACTATTGATTCCATCATCAGGTCATATCCCGCTCTCACTTTTTCGTCGCTTTTAGCAAGACTAACGAACTCTTCCAAGGGTTTTGACTGATCAATTCCAGCAACCGATGCGCACCCTCCAGAGAAAAGCATGAGCTTTGAGAAAGCTTTAACCGTGTTAGCCAGGGCGTATGCCACCTCTGAATCAACAAAGCCCATACCCAGGTATGAGGGAAAGCCTGCGGTTCCAGCCATAGCATCAACTATTTGTCCGTTTTTAATCGCGAGCGCCGAGGTATACGCAAATCCTATTTCTAAAAGGATAAAATTGGTTTCATCGTAGCGGATTTTTAGTCTTTCTGCTTGATTCTTAACTGCTAAAACGGCACTGAGAACTTTATCGGATGTACCCATATCTATTTTGTTAGCCTTTCTGTAGCTGGGAACCGTCGTTAAGTGAACCACTGACGGCGTGAACCATACCTTTAGGTCTTCGGTGGTCTTCATCGTTTTCATGGCTTCTCTTAAGCCAATGATCTTCAGCTTCTTTTCCACGTCAGCCTCAGTTACAAAAGTTGCCAAGGCAATGTCCGCATAGCTTGCATCCCTTGCTTTTTGAAGAGGCATGCCATAGCCAGAAGGCCCAACAATTGCATCTATGAAACCGGCAGTCTGTTGGGTTTCTCTAAGCTTTTCAACTATGAGATTGGGGTTTTTGGTTATTTCCTCTCTTGGGATGGCTAAGTCAATTAAAACCTCTTCGTTTTTCTCATCGAAGCCGTAGATATCCATGGTTTTTGTTCCAGAATCTATTCCGATGGCTTTGACCACTTTTTATTCCTCCAAAACGGAAGCGCCTGAATTATTCGCTTTAGTGTAGAATACTTCTCCGCCGCCGTTTTTATTCAAATACTGCTTTAACTCCTCTGTTAGGCGTTTCGCTTCGCTCTCTCCTTTTACTATGGAGTAGAACGTTGGCCCCCAAGAAGTTTGGCATGCGCATGAGCTTCGGCGCAGCATGAGTTTGACGCCTTCTTCAACCACTTGATTGCAGTAAGTTCCTCCTTGATAATCCTTCCAAAATCGACCGAGCTTTTGATTAAAATCGGTTAATGCTTCTCCGAACCCTTTGAGATCTTTTTCCACGAAGGCAGGCATGAGCTTAACCAAAACCAGCCTTGAGAGCTCGTCGGATAACTCTTTAGGCATCACCTTTAGGTTGCCGAGGATTTCATCTTCTTTTTCTCGCATCTTAGCTATTTCGAATCTGGATTCTTCGGGGACAGCTACGACGAAAAACCAGTTTTTCGGCATCGCGCTTTGGAATATGAGCGGAGGGACCATCTTTTCTCTTTGGTCAACCTTGAAGCCGCCTTCAATTATGAATCCGCCCGTCTTGAATGCGTACACGCCTAAGGCAGTTATTGTTCCTCTGCTCATAATTAGAGCCACATCTTCGACGCTCAAATTCAATTCGTACAGTTTGGATAATCCAACGCCTATCGAGAGCGCTAACGTGGTGTGAAAACCTAAGCCGACAAACTTTGGAATCTCTCTCTTAATATGGACTTCTGCGCCTTCTATGTGCGTTTTTTCCACGAAGCGTTTCGCAAATCTGTATGCATCTTTATCTTCAGCCTTGATTCCCTTGGCTTTGCCAACTTCAACTTCAAGCGGAAAATCAATGGCGAAACCTACCGTTCCATAGAGTCTACCTAAATCACCCGTTAAATCAAAATTACCAGTGTGCAAATGTGCCGGAGCACTTATCACCAACTTCTCCAAATAAACCACCAAGCAATTTTTAAAGACGCAATTATTCACTCGAAGCTAATAAACCTATTAGATTAGCCAGAATTATCTTACACCATCAAAAATGCGACTTATTGATGGCGGCACACATACAAATATCTGGGCGCACCAAAATAGAATAAATCGGAAAATCAAAGTAAAGAATAATAAGCCACATCACCATTGCGGTCACTTGGATACGGGTAAAATGGTGGAAACTGGAAAATTGAGAGTTAATGCGAAGGATCGGCGAGTGGGCTTGACTATCGATGTTCAAAATCAAAAGCCCGAAAACGAGATTGAGCTAGAGAAAGTCGGCATTGAAGGTTTAAGGAAGCTAGTGTCGTTGAAAAGGGCTAAAGCTACCTATAATGTTATTGTTACCATAAACAGTTACATAACCTTGCCAGCTAATCTTCGCGGCGTCCATATGAGCCGTTTTGTTGAATCAGTGAGAGCGACACCCAGTACCGCTTCGTCAATAGAAGATTTAGCTGAACTGGTTTCAAAACAAGCATTAGAAAAACATGGATTTGATTGTCAGACTGAAGTCTTTGGTGAACTACCTTACGAAAGGACAAGGCCAAGCGGAGAGAAAGAAAATTCAATTGCTCAAATGTTCGCCAAATACTCCACTAAGACAAAAAAGAAAACTGCAGGCATCCAAATCAACGGAGCCTTAGCTTGCCCATGCTCAAAAGCGATGTGCAACGGCCTAACTCACAATCAAAGAGGCACCCTCAGCGTCGAAATAGACAGCTCAAACCCGAAAATTCAACTGCTAGACATCATCGAGATTTGCAGCAAAAGTTTTAGTTCACCCATATTTTCACTTTTAAAAAGGTCTGAAGAAAAGAAAGTGGTGGAGAAAATGCATGAAAACGCCAGATTCGTGGAAGATGTGACGAGAAAGTGCGTGCAGCTGTTAAAAGAAAAGTATCCGAATAGGTATTGTAAAGTCAAATGCGTGAGCATAGAGTCCATCCACGATCATAACGTTTTTTCAGAATGGCGAGGAATCCTATAACCGAGGTTACAGCATGTATCGACTAAGAGTCGAAACAACGTTTGATGCCGCCCACAATATTCTCTCTTCCAACGGCAAATGTGAAAGACTACATGGGCACACATGGAAAATAGAGCTCTTCGTTACAGGCGAAAAAACAGAATCTACAGGCATGGTTGTAGACTTTAGCGTTCTAAAGGCAAACCTGCAAGAATTAGCCGAAAAACTTGATCACACCTACCTAAATGAGATAACAGAAATCGGCAACCCAACATCCGAAAACATTTCAAAATACGCTTTTGATTACCTAAAGAAAATAATACCGAGTTCCGTGAAACTTGAAAAAGTGAGAGTTTGGGAAAGCCCAAAAAGTTGGTGTGAATACTTAGGTTAAGCTCGAAAGAGTTTTTCACAAAAAACTTTTGAGTTCAGATCCAACAGCGCAAAAACTTGCCATTAAAAGCTGGCCCCCTTCACCTTGGAGCGCAGCCGTTTTTCTCTTTTGATTATTTGACGAGAATTAAGCAAAACCCTTAACTTTTTCCGTTGAGGAGATAATCCTTACAAGAAGTGGCATGATGAGCTCTCCATGGACGTCGAACAGTGGGGTTTCAAAACTGTCTCTTCTTGTTTTAAAGCTTGTGATCTACTCAAAATCTAGGTTTCTAACCATGACATTTCTGTCCTTATACGGTTTAATTCAGGGTGCTGCACGTGTACCTGAAAGCAGGGCAAGCGCGGTGAAAAGTCTCCTCCATTACGGCGTTGACGTGCTCCAACATGGATTAGGCTCACCAATTCAAGCTCCCAACTCTTGATTCCCCATCCATGTTAGCCACGCAGTTTCACCATAAAGCCCCGATTAATTTCATTATTTTTTGGTTCAGGAAAGATTTGAACCGACCAAAGTGGAGATGTCACTAGCAACTCCTCTTTTGGATGATTCGCCACAAATCATAAAACAACAGACAACAATAATGGACCTCTAACCAATTTTGCTAGAGAAATTCAGTTGCTAAATTGATACCCTATCCCGTCTGTGCTTTGGATGATTCGCCCACAAATAATAAGAGAGCAGACAAACATGATGGGATGTGGAAGTTGATGAGAAAGTCGCTGTTGATTTCATTTGCGCTTTATATGGAATTGGTCGATTAAGTCTTTAGCGCTTTTTTCTGTTTTTTCTGCATAAAGTTAAAGAGGTCAAACCATAAAAGAAGTTATCAAAGCCAACGTTATAGGAGCTTTTGAAAGTATGGAAAGGTCACTTGAAGAAGTAAAAAGGCAGCTTCAAGCGTTAAAGCCCACTTTAAAGAAACGGTTTAAAGTGGAAACCATAGACATTTTTGGTTCTTATGCACGGGGTGAACAGACTGAAAAGAGTGATTTAGACATTCTAGTAACATATTCTGAAATGGTTGACTTACTTTTAATCGCTGGCTTGCGAAGATATCTTAGGCGAAAACTCCACATGAAAGTGGATGTGATTTCAAAGGAGTTCCTAAACAAGTACATCAAAGAACAGGTCTTAGAGGAAGCTGTATCTGTGTGAAGAGAGACCACATAGAACAGAGCCCTAAACTTTACTTATCTGAAATCCTTGATTTCATTGATAAAATCGAGATGTACACGAAGGGAATGCCCTATGATGACTTTGCAAAGGATGCCCGAACAATAGACGCAGTAGACGCTAATGTACGGAACATCGGTGAAGCCGTACGTGTATTAGCCAAACATCGGATTGTTAAAGAATTATTTTATCGTTTTCACATACCATACATTGACCTTTCCGATATGCGAACCGATCTAACACACGAATACTTCACTGTAAGCCCAAAATCTATTTGAAAAACAGCTCAAACATTGATAACCTTAAAACCTCAATTTAAAAAAGTTCTTGAAGAATTGAAATAAAAGAAATTTAATGACAAATACATTAGAACCAATTGCGTTTTATGTGGTATTGGTCGATTACGTCTTTTGCTTTTTCTCTGCGTTCCCTGTGTTGTTCCAGGAATTTGTTGAGTTTGTCTGTTAGGTCTTTTTTGCATTCGCCGCATAGAATTTCGCCTGTGCGGCATCGGCGTTCTCGTTCGGCAAGTTTCGCAGAGTCCTCCTCGAAAAGGTAGAAGTAGTATTGGAATATGCTGCAGACTGTTGGGTCAGCGCCTGTTTTTCGTTGTTCTGCGGCTGTGCCTTTGCCTCCTGTGAAAGCGTTCCAAATCTTCTTCTTCACCACGTCGGGTGGGTCTATGGTGAATATGCTGGTTTCAGGCATGCTGGCGCTCATTTTTCCGCCTGCACCCAGCCCAGGTAGGAAACGGCAGTGGATTTGAGCAGGTTTGTAGTAGCCGAGTTTTTGGGCTATATCGCGTGTTACCCGCCAGTACGGGTCTTGGTCGATGGCTGCGGGGATAAGCGCTGGCACATTCTCGCCTGTGAGTTTTTTGTGGATGAAGCATGGTGCGGCTTGGACGGCTGGCCAGAATACCCAGCCGATGTTGGTGCTGTCTTGGAAGCCAAAGCTGCTGCGGGCGGTGCTGTAGGTGATGCGTTTGGCAACTTCCAATGTTATGTCATAGAGTAGGTCGATGTCTTCCGTATCGTAGATGATGAAGGTGTTCTCTGGTTTGAATCCCAGCGCTATGAGGTCTAGGGCGTTTTCATATGCGTATTTGCCTGTTTCTTTCAGGGTGGCGTCGTCATCTACGAGGTATTTTTCGTCGTCTGTCAGCTGGAAGTATAATCGCGTATTGAATTTTTGTTGAATGTGAAGCGTGAAAATCCACGGCACTAAGTGGCCAATATGCACGGGTCCGGATGGCCCTCGACCAGTGTAAAGGACGAATTTTATGCCTTTATCGTAGAGCTCCAGAACGGTGTCTAAGTCTCGGTGGCTGAAGAATATTCTTCTTTCAAGTTGAACGTGCAGTTTGCCCGTGTGGTTTTCTAATTTTTCAAGCAGTTGGGTGGTTAATGGTTGGGTGCCGAATTCACGTATTAAACGTTCGTAGTCTACTTTGCCTTTTACTTCCCAAGGTGTAACTACCATTTCGTTATTGTTTTCTTCAGCGTTAGATGACGCCGTCTTGTATCACCAGTCCCTATAGTCAAGAGAAAACGCGTTTTGTCATATATGCTTTTTTCGGTCAAGTCTGCTGTTATGTTGCTGGCAGTTGTCAGGTAATATGTTTGAGTTATCCGAAAAGTTTAATTTAAACAATAAGCGATAACTTGGATTCAAGTTAGGTGGCAATAACTTTTTTAGGTTTCATTTTACCTTAGTTTCGCAGAGCATGCTCATGATTGAAGAAATCTGGGTTCCGATGGATGGAGACACCTTTGTAACCAAAGACGGCTTCATACTCAACACCTTTGGATATGAGCATCCGGACGACCGCGTTTTTGCATTCCTCAAGTACATCCCAGCGAAATTCAAAGAGCTCTTTAACGTTGAAATGCTGGAGAGAACTTGGAAATTCGGCGATAACCAGCTTTTCAGAGCAGAAAAACTCTACACAGCGAAAAATTACCAGACTTTCATTGAAGCCTTCCGCAAAAACTTCCCAGACTACCTGTACTACTGCCCCTTCCGCAATAAGGAACTGATCACTGCTCCGTTCGAGTTAATTCAGCAGGTTTTTGTTCCCAAAGACCGTTTAGCCTGGTTGGAGAACCTTCCGAAACGTGATAAGCTGCAACAAATGGCTTTAAACCTCATTCATCTAATATCAGAAGAATCAGACGTACCCTTAAGCGACTTCGGCGTTCACGGCTCCATCGCTTTGAACATGCACGCGCCCGAGTCAGACATCGACTTTGTTATTTATGGCACAGAAAACTTCCGCCAAGTAGAAGAAGCCATCGCAAGACTTGTCAACTTCGCAAGACTAAGCTACATTATTGGCAACCGCTTGGAAGCTGCAAGAAAATTCCAAGGAAAATACCGAGGCAAAATATTCATGTATAATGCAACGCGCAAACCAGAAGAGGTCGAAACAAAATATGGAGCGTATCGCTATGTACCGCTTGATCCAGTGCGGTTCCAAGCCACTGTTTGCGATGACACTGAAACCATGTATCGCCCAGCCACTTACAAAATCTCAAGCTATAAACCCCAAGACGACCAATCAGAGCTTGACTTGGAAAAAATTCCCACTCAAGTTGTCTCAAACATCGGCTGCTACAGAAACATCGCCCGCAATGGAAGCGAAATCAAGGTCGCAGGCAAACTGGAAAGAGTCGAATCAACAACTTCAAGCGAAGTCTTCTATCAAGTGGTTGTTGGTACAGCAACCTCCGAGGAAGAATACATTTGGCCAACAGCTTGAAACTGCGCGACCGCGACGCCATAGAGACAAGTGAAGGCTTAATCTTCCGCGTCTTCGGCTACTCGCACCCGCCAGACGCTTACATCTGCGATGCGGAATATGCGTCAGCAAACATTTTCACGTCAACCGACCCGCGAGCGCCAAGAACTGGCAGAAACCAGCTTTATTACAAGTTCTATAATGACGAAGGCATGAAGTTGGTAGCTAAGAAGTATCCCCAGTATTTGGTTTTTCATGAGATGCTTGGGCTAAAAATTGTCGGCGTAAACCAGAATGCTATCATGGAAGCAAGAAAACCTCAAGAGCGGCTACAGGCTTTGCTTGAGGCTGGGCCAACAGACGAGCTGCTGGGTGCAATGGAACGTGTGCTAAACATAGCACTCGAAAATTCAGGCTTAACGGCGCGAAATTTCGGAGTTTTCGGCTCGATGCTTCATGGTTTCCATCACCCAAAGTTTTCAGACATAGACCTGATAGTTTACGGCAAAAAGGAAAACGCCAAAATGAGAAAAACGCTTGAAGCATTATACGGCGATGAGAGTTCAGGTTTGCATAACGAGTTTGAGTCAGACCAAGCCATGGCGGGTAAGGAGTGGCGGTTCAAAAATTTCACTGTTGAAGACTTCGTTTGGCATCAGCGAAGAAAACAAATCTACGGTTTATACGATGATAAAGCTAGCGGAAGAACCATAAAAGCCGAGTTTGAACCAGTGAAGGCTTGGAGCGAAATCAAATCAGAATACGACCCCAAAACACGAATCCAACAGAAAGGCTGGGTTAAACTCAAAGCGCGCATAACAGCTGATGACGAAGCACCATTTATTCCATCAACCTACGGGATTGAGCCAATGGAAATTTTAAGCGGCGAACCAAAAGCGCTTGAAGCCAAGAGAATTTTTTCTTTCATGGAAGAGTTCCGACAGCAAGCGCAAAAAGACGAAGTGGTAATTGTTGAAGGCAACCTCGAAGAGGTAGTGTCGCCAACGGAAAGTTTCCGCCAGGTCACTTTGACTTATTGCCCACGATACTATGAGCAAACCTTGAAAGTGCTGCATTAAACATGTGACAAAATCATGTAATCGGACGGCTTGTTGCCAAGTATCAAACGGTAATGTTCGCCACAGTTTCTCTTGTTGGTTACAAGCTCAACTTTTCCCTGAGCCTCAACAGCTTCGCCATTGTTTGCTTGTTCGCAGAACCTGCCGCGGAAAGAAACAATCTCCTTTATTGGCTGCAACTTGGGTCCTTCAACAACTTTGACGCTGTCAACTTTGTAAGTGCAGGGTGTGAAAAGCGAATCTGAGCTGTCAGCTATCTTGGCAGTTATTTTAGCGTAGCCGCTGTTCTTGTAGCACACGGCATCGTACTGCTCGTTTATTTCGCTCCAATCCTTCACAAAACGGATAAAATAGTCCGTTCCCATGAATTTGCCCTGAAATACCTTACGGCTTTCGACTAAAACGAAGTCTTCGAAGCTCATCAGGGTGTCTTTCGAACGAAAATCGAATAGCTCCTGCAGCTCCGCTCGTGTGTAAGGCTTAAAGCCAGAATTCCTGTCTTTGAGCAGGTTCTGCAGGGCGGCGTAGGCTTTTCGGCAGTTCTTCACCCCGTAAACCAGGGGGTCTATGTCTGATTTTTCAGTTGTTAATCCAGCCATTATCGACCCGGAAATGCCTATGCTGCTCCAGGGAATCTTCGCTTCTTTTTTTAGGGTTTCAGCCAGCTGCAGAGCCTTACTCTCTAATACGGTAAGGTCCTTGGATGTACGTAGTGACCAGAGTTTTTCTTCAGGCTTATAATGCTCAGCTATGTCTGCGATTGGAACTTCACACATTGTTTCCCCAAAGACAGGGTCAAAAACTATCAAATCGGGATGATTTTCTTGCAGGTACTTGAACCTGTCACCTAGGCTGTAGACTTTGCCATAAGCGGCGTCTTTGCAATGCCTAGTACCCTGCGGCGAGGGAATAAAACGTGGAAACGCAACAATTTTGTCTACTGGGTGAACTAAGCCTTTAACGTCAAAAACCACTTTGCTCTTAGTTTTAATTAAGTCACCTTCACGAGCCTTCATCAAATTTGTCATCTCTTAATGTAAGATTATTTCAAATGCTTGTAGTTTTTATAAACTTTAATAACCTTTTTTGCTCCATTTAAGGTCGATGCACTAATGAGCAATCAAGGAAAAGCGCAACACATCCAAAAATGTTTACAGCTGGCGATACTGCTTGAAGTCAGCGCAGAAAAACCAGGCAACGTCAACTTTACCACGGGATTTGAAGGAACAATATGCCAGCATTTCTTGGCTTCAGCCGTTGCCGCAGGGCCATCCTTCCAAGAAGCTGCTAACCGTGGAGTTTCAGTGGCAGAAAACAAGCTTGGCATAAGCGAGGTTGGCTTGGGACAACTAATAAAAACCTGCGCCGCTGACGTTAATGCTTGGCAAAGGGGCGGAAACACGATTCTCGGCACCGTAATGCTGTTTATGCCTATCGCTGTTGCCGCGGGCATGACCCCAACCAACAAAAATTTCGCCTTTGATTTTTCCGTTTTGCGCAAAAACATTGACTTGGCAGTTAAATCAACCACCGCATTGGATTCGGTGCACCTCTATGAAGCAGTAGACATTGCCAACCCCAGCGGTCTCAACGACGCGCCAGACCTTGATGTTACCGACCCACGTTCAAAGGAGCGCTTAATAAAAGAGAATGTTACTTTGTTTGAAGTTTTCAAAATCGCCTCAGCATACGACGACATCTGCTCCGAATGGGTACACAACTACCCAGTAACCTTCGACTTAGCATACCCTTACCTGATGGAGCAGCTGAAAAGCAAACCTTTGAACACAGCCGTCGTTCGCACCTTCCTAAAAATCCTCTCACAACGCCCTGACACTTTCATAGCGCGAAAAGTAGGCAAAGAAAAAGCACAAGAAGTCTCAGGAGATGCTAAGGCTATCTTGGAGCTTGGCGGGTTAGAAACCAAGAAAGGCCAAAAAAGCCTCAAAGAGTTTGATTTGAAACTACGGCTATCCCAAAACAAATGCAATCCAGGAACCACCGCGGATTTAACAGCCGCTGCCTTGGCACTTTGCACTCTCAGCGGATACAGACCATGAAGCGGTCGGTTTAATTTTCTGCAAGCCGCTTTTTGGAAAGGCTTTTTAAAACACGCCTGTTAGTTTAAAGCTATGTATTTGAACGCCTTCAAAAACATGCTTAGGAGCAGAAGGTTTTGGGTTTGGGGAATATGCGGTGCAGTTATCTATGCTGTTCCCGCTGCGATTCGGATCGCTACGGGCAGGGTTATTTTACCTGTGTTGAGTTCAGTTTCGACTCCGTGGATTGGCATGTATGTTCCTGGCAACCTGGTTGAGAAGATTCTGGTTAATGCTTTTTTCCCGGGCGGCGCGGGTGCTGTTGCTGGTGAAGCCTTTTTTTCAAGTGCCAAATCTAAAACCCTTGCGGGACGAGAAATGTACGTTGCTCGACTCTACGGCGCTTTGTTGGCTACGGCTGCTTGGTCGCTGATTCAGCTTACTGGTGGTATTCTAAACATTGCTGGGTCATGGGGCGGCAACCTTTTCGAGTACCCGACAGTTTTTCCACTTAATTTTCTATTGGCTTCGCTTTCAATTTTTACCCCTACTGTCATTGGCTTTTTTAATAACAAAATAGGAGGCGCTTATCACAGGTTAAATCTTGGCATGCAGCGTTAAGTTAATATCGAAAATTCAGTCAACAATAGGCATACTTGAAGGAGTTAACTTTAAGTGTTAACCAAATGGCTCGGAGAACAGCCCAAAGCCTTCTCGATAACCCCGAATTTTAAGGCGTAAATATTTCAAAATCAACCGCGGGAGCAACAATTGTTGATGCAGGCGTAAAAGCTCCAGACGCCTTTCAAGCGGGCAAAAAAACTAACCGAACTATGCATGGGCGGCGCTGGGAAAGCTCAGTTAGGCTTCAAAACCTACGGTGACTTAAATTTCCCCTCAATAACCGTCAGCACCGACCACCCCGCGATTGCAGCCTTAGGTTCGCAGTTTGCTGGCTGGCGCATTGGTGCACAGAGGGTCACAGTATCCTGATGCGTTCTGAAATGTTGATTTTGTCCAAGGCAGCTTTATGATTATAAGTGTGGAAAAACAAATAGTATTGGGGAGTCAGTTTGCAGTTTCAACGGGTTGCTATTTATCTTCCACTTTTGGGATTGATTGTTTTGGTTCTTGTTCTTTACTCGCCTCAGATTTTTGCTAGGAATGTTCCTTTTTTGTCTTCAATGGGTTTTACAGATAAGATCACGGTGCTTCTCACGTTCGCGCTTGCTTCCTTCGCCGCAGTTGAAGGTTATTCAACATTCCTACGCACTTCTCTGGAAACC
>Ga0326727_10008385_pt1 | contig 26282 bp, 23 predicted proteins | sample MB2enrmetagenome_FD_207643 | JGI IMG/M metagenome (GOLD analysis project Ga0326727, IMG submission 207643) | Lab enriched peat soil microbial communities from McLean, Ithaca, NY, United States - MB29MY | ecosystem: Environmental > Terrestrial > Soil > Wetlands > Peat | place: USA: New York...
CACGATCCAGATAAATGACCGGTAAAGCCCCTCACTTATTGGAGCCCGATGAGGGAAATCTATGAAGACATAGACTTCCCCGGCCATGTGGTGTCCATAATTCTTGAGGGAATCCGCGATCCTCTTTTTCGCAAATCCTATTGAGAAGTCTCCATTTCGATCCCCCTCGCACCCTGGCTTGGAGTAGTCGGACGAAAAGATCAGCACCTTGAAGATGGCTTTAACCGAAAGGAGCTTTTCAAAATCTTCCTCTACGAAGCACCAATGAACCTTTCCGAATCGATCGGTGGCCCATTCGCTCTCGCTTGCCAAGAGGATTCGTTTCCCATCCCTCTTCTCTTCCCATGTGTAATCGACAAGAAATTCCCCTTTTGAAGTGCAGCGGTCCTTTGGAGAGGGGTCGCAATCCGACGGGCAAATGTCGATAAACCGGCCGCGAACCGATTTAGTCCACTCCTCATTCTTATCGTCCAAGGCCAGCGGTGGAGCGACTTTCTCGACAAAGGCCTCGATGAGCGTCTCTGCAGCGCTCAGTCTCTCTTCGAAATTTGCCGTCTCAAATGTTCTGCAAGCTGCCGGAACCACGAATTTGCTTCCATCTTGCACGGCGTCACTTTTCTCCGGGCACAATTCTACACCTCAGGAGTTCCGCTTATTCCGCCTGCCGGCTGATGTTGAGTAAGATGCCAATCGACGCCAGCGTACAACACAGCGAAGTCCCTCCGTGCGAGATGAGCGGCAACGGAATCCCTTTGGTGGGAACCAGCGACAGCACCACGCTGATGTTGAAGAAGGCCTGCAACAGAATTGTGGTGGTGATGCCGAACGCCGCCAGGCGGGCAAAGGAATCGCGGGAGCGGAACGCCGTGCGCAGTCCGCGAATGCCGAAGACAACAAACAGCACCACGATGAACATGGCGCCGATGAAGCCCAGTTCCTCGGCAACGTTGGCGAAGATAAAATCCGTCGCGGACTCGGGAAGATAAAACAGCTTTTGCATTCCCTCCATGTAACCGCGGCCGGTGAGGCCGCCCGTGCCCACCGCAATGAGCGACTGGCAGATATGGTAGCCTGCGCCCCCCACATCCTTTGCATCGCATGGCGAATTGAGGAAGACCAACATGCGCTCCCGGCGCCACGCAACCAGAAACAGCAATGCTGCCAGGCCAGGGGCAACCGCACAGCCGGCGGCAAACAGCCACTTCCACTCCATCCCCGCCAGCATCAGCATCGTGGCGGCCACGCCGGCCAGCACCAGCGCCGTGCCCAGGTCGGGCTGGCGCACCACAAGACCGATAAACAGCGCCGGGATGAGCGCCGCGGGGAGGAGCGTGCGCTTCCAGTCGCGCATGGCGTCGAGCCGCGTGTGCAGAAACCATGCCAGGAACAGGACCAGAACGGGCTTGGCGATCTCAGAGGGTTGGAGGGTGAAAAAATCGCCGAAACGAATCCAGCGATGCGTGTGATGCGAGCCGGGCATGAGGAAAACCAGCACCAGCAGCACCGTGGTGACGCACAGCGCGGGATAGATGAATCGCGGCGAGTTGTAGTGGCTTATGTCCACGTGCATCAGCACCAGCAGAGCCAGCACTCCCGCCGCGGCCCAGATGGCCTGCGTGAAGACAAAAGTGTAAGCCGAGTGGTAGCGCTCCTGATCGACGACGGCGGAGGCGGAGAAGACCATCGCCAGCCCGGTAACGACCAGGACCATCGTGGTGAAGAACAGCCATTTGTCGACCCCTACAAGTTTCGCCATGAACGCCTACACATTCTGCCCCACTTTCCAGCCCAGCCGCTCGCCCACAAGTTCCTTAAAGACGCGGCCGCGGTGCTCGTAGTTCTCGAATTGGTCAAAGCTGGAGCAGGCCGGCGCCAGCAGCACGATTTCGCCGGGCCGCGCCGCGCCGGCGGCCGCAGTGACCGCGTCGGCCAGCGTTTCGCAGGAGCGGATGGAGACCACCCCGCGCAAATGCGACTCGATTTTGGCCGCTGCCGAGCCGATGGTGTAGACGGCGCGCACGCGCTCGCGCAAAAGTTGCGAGAGCAGCGTATAGTCCGAGCCCTTGTCTTTGCCGCCCAGAATGAGATGAACGCCGCCGGAAAACGCGGCCACGGCTTTGGCGGTCGCGTCAACATTGGTGGCCTTCGAGTCGTTGTAATACTCCACTCCGTTGACGGTGGCCACGTATTCCAGGCGGTGCTCGACAGCCTGAAATTTCTCGATGGCGCGGCGAATGGCATCTGGGGGGGCGCCGGCCAGGCAGCAGGCGCACACCGCGGCCAGCACGTTTTCCACGTTGTGCTCGCCCTTCAACGGAATATTGCCCAGCGGCATGATGGATTCGATTTCGGCCTTCGGCGTGGGACGATAGACCACGTGGCCGGCCTCGACCCACGCGCCCTGCTCGACCGCGTGTTCAATCGAAAACCAATAGACCCTGGCGCGCGAACGGGTTGCGGCTTCGGCGGCGCGGGCGTTGTCGGCGTTCAGCACCACGCTGTCGTTCGCTTCCTGCGCGGCAAAGATGCGCTCCTTGGCCAGCGCGTAGTTCTCAAAGGTACCGTGCCGGTCAAGATGGTCGGGCGTGATGTTCAGGATGACTGCGATCGAAGGATGGAACTTCTCCGTGCTTTCAAGCTGAAAGCTCGACACCTCCAGCACCGACCACGTGCTGTCGGTACTCTCTTCAATCAGGCTCACCACTGGCACGCCGATATTGCCTGCGACCAGCGTGGAGAGTCCAGCCTCTTGCAGAATCTCGCCCGCGAGAGCCGTCGTTGTGGTTTTGCCGTTAGAGCCTGTGATGGCCAGAATCCTGCCTTTGAGAAAACGCCCGGCCAACTCCAGCTCGCCGATCACCGGCAGCCCGAAGCTCCGCACCTGCGCCAGCTCAGGCGTATCAAGAGGCACGCCGGGACTGACCACGATCAGGTCCTGGCGGCGAAAGGTCAAGAGGCCGTGGCCGCCGGCCTCCACCATAATCCCCTCTTCGAGCAGCGCCGGGATCTCCTTGGCCAGCGATTCGGCCGAGCGCACATCGGAAACCGTAACCTGCGCGCCCTTGCGGCGCAGAAACAGGGCTGCCGCAAGCCCTGACTTTCCCAGGCCCACAACCAGAACCTTCTTGCCCTTTAGTTCCATCATTCGCATCGATCCTGATTTCTTAAAACGCGATCGGCTGCCGCGACAACCTTATTGTGCACCGCGCGGCGCGCGGCGCGGAATGCGATTACCGCAATTTCAGCGTAGTGAGTGCAAACAATGCAAACACCAGGGCGCCAATCCAGAAGCGGACGATGACCTTGGATTCGCTCCACCCCAGTTGTTCAAAGTGATGGTGCAACGGCGCCATCTTGAAGATGCGCTTTCCCTTGCGCAGCTTGTAGCTGCCCACCTGCAACACCACTGAAAGCGCTTCCAGCACAAAGATACCGCCGATGAACGGCAGCAGCAGCTCCTGCCGGATGACGATAGCCACGGTGCCGATGGCCCCGCCCAGCGCCAGCGAGCCCACATCGCCCATGAAGATCTCAGCCGGGTGCGCGTTATACCAGAGAAAGCCGATGGATGCGCCCACCATGGACCCGCAGAAGATGGTCAGCTCGCCCACCATGGGCATGCGCTGCAGCTCAAGGTAATCGGCGAAGACCACGTGGCCGCTAACGTAGGCGAGCACCGCCAGCGCGGCGGAGGCGATGATGGTGCAGCCGATGGCCAATCCATCGAGCCCGTCGGTCAGGTTCACGGCATTCGTGGAACCGACCAGTATAAGGACGGTCCAGGCGACGAACGGCAGAAAAGCCAAGAAGGCCAGATGCGGGACCGTGACGGGCCACGCGTGCCACAGCAGATCGGGGCGCAGGCTCTTGATAAACGGAACAGACAGGCGCGTCGAAAAGACCTTGAACTGCTCCAGCACCAACAGCGCCACGGCGACCAACGCGGCCGCCAGCCCCTGCCAAAGCAGCTTGGCCCTGGCCGTCAATCCCAGGCTGCGCCGCCGCACCACTTTAATGTAGTCGTCGGCAAAACCGATGGCGCCAAACGCCAGCGTGGAAAACACCGTGATCCACACAAATGGATTGGCCGGGTCCGACCAGAGCACCGTGGGCAGCAAAATGGCGATGCAGATGAGCACGCCTCCCATGGTCGGCGTGCCCGTCTTCGTCTTGTGCGACTCCGGCCCGTCGTCGCGCACAAACTGGCCGATCTGGAACTCCCGCAGTTTCTGGATGACATACGGCCCGATGAACAACGCGATCATCAGCGCCGTGAGCGAGGCAAACGCAGTGCGAAAAGTAAGGTAGCGGAAGATCCGGAACGGGTGAAAAAACGGGAACAGCTTTTCGTACAGCAGCCAGTAGAGCAAATTACCTCCCAAGCCGGTTTGGGGCGGGGTTTCAGGTTGATTCTACAGGGTTAGGGGACTGGCCAGCGGCGGGTTCAGCCGAATCCGCGGCACCCGCCAGACCGGCAGCGGAAGGTTGGAGGCGACGGGCGTCTTCTGCGACTCACATCAACAACCCAAACGACTCGTAATCCCCGAGCGACCGGGCACGTATCTGCGCCCCACTCTGCGCACGATCTCCGTGCGCCTTCCCGTAGCCATGAGCGAAGACAGCGGCGCTTGAAACGAGCAAGGTAGACTTGGTCCTTGGTTGATGCCTTCCCAAGGCTCGAAATCGGGATCCGGAAGCACCCGCCTACTTTTTCGCTTCCGCCTTCTCGAGAAACTTCTGGATGTTAACAGCGTACCTTTCGTGCGTGCCCGAGCCAATCTGTTCCTTTTCGTCGAAGGCTTTGACCGAGAAAACCAGGCGCTTTCCATCGATTTCCGTCAGCTCGGCGATGGCCCGTACCGCCAAACCCACGGGAGTTGCGGCGATGTGCCTGATCTTCAGGTCGGCGCCGACGGTAAACATGCCTTCCGGCAGGTGAGGATCGATCGCATTGACAGCGGCGCCCTCCATCAGTCCAACCATGGCCGGAGTCGCATAAACAGATACGCTTCCGCTGCCATATTTGATCGCTGTGTTGTCGTTGCTCACAATTTCATGCTTTTCGCCGGTCATGCCAACCGACAGATTCAGGTCCATTCCGATCGCTCCCGTCAAATCTATTTTTGCATTTGGCGGCCAACTAATGCGTATGTGGCAGATCCTATAAAGTTATTGGCCCCGCTTCCCGGGATGCCCGTTCGACCATGGAGCTCCCGAATTGGTATAAAATTGCGCCATCTTTCGAAGTGGAAAGAGGAGATTCAGATGAAATCCACGAATTATTGGAGCCTTCTGCCTAGGGTGCTAGTCATTGTTGGAAATCTGGGCATGCTGGTTGGGGCGTTAGATCCGATGGAAGGATCGACTGTGATTCTTCCGGGCTGCGGCCTGGTAACGCTCGGCACCTGTCTCGAACGACGCGAACGCCGGCTGGTCGCGTTCAGGGTTCTGGTCTTCATTCTGGTTGCGGTGGGCGTGGGAGCATTGTGGGCTCTGAGCCGTGTCGGGGGCTTAGGGGGCGGCTCCGGACATTCCATGTGGTGGGCAGTGCTGATACTGCCCTACCTGATTGGCTGGTCGATGGGGATCTGGGGACCGGGCTCCCCGCGCTGGGTGCTGTGGCTCGGTATGGCCGTCAGTCTCTGGTATCTGGTTCTGGCCGTGATGGTGCAATTGCAAAAGAGGCCTGCGCACGATCTTGTCAGTGTCGTCCTGGCCGCCCTTGGCGTGGCGACCATCGGAGGTTGCATCATCCGGCTAATGAAGCCAGCCGCTAGAGGCAGTGCCGCCTAGCACGGCGCCGAACGAGACAACCGCAGATCCTTCAACTTCGTTTGGCCGGCCGGGACCGGCCAAACTCCGCTCAGGACGACAGCTCATTTCTGGTGCGAACCTCAGCGACAATGCGCTGAAAGCTGAGAGCTAATAGCTGGAAGCTGTCTTTCTTACCGCGTCTTTGCCGCTTCCTCTACGGTTATCGGATCGAGGAACGGCATCTGCGCGCGCAGTTGTTTGCCGATGATCTCCACAGGATGCTTGGCGTCGGCCTCACGGAACGCTAAAAACTCCTTGCGCCCCGAGTTCTGGTCGGCCAGGAATCGCTTGGCAAAGCTCCCGTCCTGGATCTCGGCCAGAATCTGTTTCATCGCCTTGCGGCTCTCGGCATTGATCACGCGCGGGCCGCTCACGTAGTCGCCATATTCGGCCGTGTCGGAGATGGAGTAGCGCATGTACGCCAGGCCGCCGCGATAGATCAGGTCGACGATGAGCTTGAGCTCGTGCAGGCATTCGAAGTAGGCGCTCTCGGGCTGATAGCCGGCTTCGACCAGCGTCTCAAATCCCGCCTTGACGAGCGCGCTCACGCCACCGCACAGCACCGTCTGCTCGCCGAAAAGGTCGGTCTCGGTCTCTTCCTTGAAGGTCGTCTCCAGAACTCCGGCGCGGGTAGCCCCAATGCCCTTCAGGTAGCTGAGCACGAGCGCGTGCGCCTTGCCGGTCGCATCCTGATGCACGGCGATGAGGCCCGGGATGCCGCCGCCCTCAATAAACACCTCGCGCACACGGTGGCCGGGGCCCTTGGGCGCGGCCATGCCCACGTCGATGCCAGCGGGGGGAACGATGGTCTTGAAGTGGATGTTGAACCCGTGCGCGAACATCAGCAGCTTGCCTGCCTTCAGATTCGGCCCGATTTCTTCTGCGTACAATTTCGCCTGGGTCTGATCGGGAACCAGAATCATCACCACATCGGCCCATTTGGTTGCATTGGCGACGGTATCCACTTCCAGGCCCGCCTTCTGCGCCTTTGCGATGGACTTCGAGTTCGCCGCCAGCCCCACCTTCACCTGCACGCCGGAGTCCTTGAGGTTGAGGGCATGCGCATGCCCCTGCGAGCCGTAGCCGATGATAGCTACCTTCTTACCTTGAATCAGAGATAAATCCGCATCCTTGTCGTAATAAGTCTTCGCCATACTCTTCGCTTGTCCTCTTCTTCTCAGATCTTCTGTTGAACCTAGTTGATCACAGCAGGGAGTGCCTCCAACGCTTGGGCGCCCCATTGTTGCGGCGTTCTTTGCCGAAAGGGTGGGAAAGCACTCGCCGCCACTTGACGCGACCCATCACCTGCTACTCCAGCGCACTCGGCAAACTTTCCTCCTGCGCCGCTTCCCCGGCTGTTTCCGCAGTCCCGTTCTCGCCCACGCCCATGGCTTTCACCACGCTGCTCACGTGGTGCCCGCGCCGCATGGTCATCTTGCCGCTGCGGCAAATCTCCAGAATGCGGCCCTCGTCCTCGCGCAGCACCTCGATCAGTCCTTCGATCTTGCTCTCCACGCCGGTCATCTCGATAATCAGCGATTCCGAGGTCAGATCGACGATGCGCGCGCGGAAAACTTCGACCAGATCGAAGAGCTGCGCGCGATTGCGCGGCGTGGCGGTCACTTTGATGAGCGCCAGCTCCCGTGTGACCGATGGCGCCTGTGCGATATCGTCCACATCGACGACATTTTCCAGTTTAAACAGGCTGGCGCGGATGCGGTGCCCGGCCTCAGCCGATGCCTCGGCGACGATGGTCATGCGCGAGAGCCCGACGCGCTCGCCGCGCCCCACGGTCAGCGAGATGATGTTGATGTTCAGGCGGCGGAAGAGCGACGCAACGCGTGTCAACACGCCTGGCTTGTCTTCAACGTATGCAACGAATGTGTGCAGCATAGATTAGCCTCTAGCTTCTAGCCTCCAGCTTCCAGCCCTTTGTTCCTAACTTGTACTCGCCGGCAACTCAGTCTTAACCGGCAACGAAAAGCTAGGAGCTGGAGGCTGGCAGCTAAAAGCTGTCTTTTTTACTTGCCGTCCGCCGCCTCTTCCAGCGGGTCTTGGCCCGGCCTGCGGATCATTTCGTGCAACGCTTTGCCTGCTGGAATCATGGGGTACACCGAGTCTTCCTTGCTCACCATGAAGTTAAGCAGGAACGCGCCTGGAGCCGAGCGCGCCTCCGCGACGGCCGCCTCCACTTCGCCGCGCGTGCGCACCGCGCGCCCCGGAATGCCGTGCGCTGCGGCAAGCTTCACAAAGTCCGGGCTCACCAGCGGCGTGGCCTCGTAGTTGCGCTCGTAGAAGAACTCCTGCCACTGCCGCACCATGCCCAGGTAGCCGTTGTTGATGATGGCAATGTTGATCTTGATCTTTTCCTGCACGATGGTGGCCAGCTCCGACGCGGTCATCTGGAAGCCGCCATCGCCCGCGATCACCCACACCTCTTTTTCAGGACAGGCAAACTTGGCGCCGATGGCCGCCGGCAGCGCGAATCCCATCGTCCCCAGGCCGCCGGAGGTGATGAGCGTGCGCGGCTGCTCGTGGCGAAAGTACTGCGCCTCCCACATCTGATGCTGGCCCACGTCAGTAACCACAATGGCGCTGCCGCCGGTCAGGCGCCACAGGTCGTGCATCACGTGCGCCGCGTACAAGCGCCCCAGGTCAGGCAGGTTCTTGATGTCGCGCACTGCAACCTCGCCCTTGCTGGCCTCGATCGACTTGAGCCATGCCGAGCCGTCGCGCCCGCCGATGCGCGGCAGCAACTGCTCCAGCACCTCGCGCAGATCGCCCACCAGCGCCACATCCACCTTCACGTTCTTGTTGATCTCCGCCGGGTCCACTTCGATGTGAATCTTTTTGGCCTTCGTCGCGTAGGTGGCAAGCGTACCCGTCACGCGATCGTCGAAACGCATGCCGCACGCAATCAGCAGATCGGCTTCCTGAATGGCGTGATTCACCCACGCCTCGCCGTGCATGCCCATCATGCCCAGGCTCAGCGGATGCGAGGCGGGAAAACCGCCCAGCCCCAGCAGCGTTAATCCGACAGGAATCTGCGCGCGCTCAGCCAATGTGCGCAACTGCTCCATCGCGCCCGATTCAATCACTCCGTGGCCGGCCAGAATCACCGGACGCTTGGAGTTGCGGATCAGCTCGACGGCTGCGGCGAGTCCCGATTCCTCCACGGTCAGCATGGGATGCGGCCGATACGGGCACGGCTTTGCGGCTTCGAAATCAAACACCGCCGTCGCCTGCTGCGCATCTTTTGTAATATCGACCAGCACCGGGCCGGGCCGGCCGGAACGCGCGATCTGAAACGCTTGGCGCAGGCACGGCGCCACGTCCTCCGGCTTGTTCACCAGAAAATTGTGCTTCGTCACCGGAAGCGTGATGCCGGTAATGTCGATCTCCTGAAACGCGTCCGTGCCCAGCACCTTGCTGGAAACATTGCCCGTGATGCAAACGATGGGAATCGAGTCCAGCATCGCGGTAGCGATGCCGGTGACCAGGTTGGTTGCGCCCGGCCCGCTGGTAGCGATGGCCACGCCCACCTCGCCCGAGGCACGCGCGTAACCATCGGCCATGTGCGCCGCGCCCTGCTCGTGCCGCACCAGCACGTGCCGGATGGGAAACTTGCGCAGCGCGTCGTAGGCGGGCAGAATGGCGCCGCCCGGATAGCCGAAGACGTCGGTCACACCCTCGCCTACCAGCGTGGCCCACAAAATCTCAGCGCCCGTCAGGCGCGTGGGCGCGGTGAGGTGAGCTCGCGGCTCAGGTGCGCCGGTGCTTGCATTCGACGCGGTTGCCTTCGTGTTCGAGTGTCCCTTTGTTGCCATAAAAACTCCTTGAAATGCAGCTACTGCCAACCGTTCTCTATTCCCTGTTCCCTAGTCCCTGCTTCTTACGTCGTTGCCCCTTCCGACGCCGACGTCACACGGTCTACATATTTGCGGAAGACGCCCTGGGGCCAGCGCAGCGCCGGAGGTTTGAAGCCCTTCAACCGCGCCGCCATCTCCGCGTCGCTGATTTCGACATTCAACGTGCGATTGGGAATGTCGAAGTGGATCATGTCGCCCTCGCGCACCGCAGCAATCGGCCCACCTACAAACGCCTCGGGAGCCACGTGGCCCGCGGTGAATCCGCGCGTCGCGCCACTAAAGCGGCCGTCGGTGACGAGCGCCACGTGCGCGCTCAGCTCCGCATTGGACGAAATTGCTGCAGTCACCTGCAGCATCTCGCGCATGCCGGGCCCGCCCTTCGGGCCTTCGTAGCGAATCACCACAACGTCGCCAGGCTTGATGCCGCCCGCCTGCACTACCTTGAAGCAGTCCTCTTCGCAATCGAAGACACGCGCCGGCCCGCGATGCTCCATGCGGCCGGCCGCGGCAATCTTCATCACAGAGCCTTCGGGCGCGAGATTGCCTTTCAAAATCACCAGACCGCCGTTGGGCTTGATGGGCTTCTCGAAGGTGGCTATCACATCCTGGCCCGGCGTCTCCCTGGCCAGCGCTGCTTCTTCGGCCAGCGTTTTGCCGCTGATGGTGAGCGCCGCGCCGTCGGCATAGCCGGCGTCGATCATGCGCTTGGCCAGCAGCCGCGAACCGCCCGCGGCCTGGTAATCCGAAGCTACGTACTTGCCCGCCGGCGTGAGAGAGCAGATGTAGGGCGTGCGCCTGGAGATGATGTCGAAATCGTCGATGTTCAGCGCAATGCCCATCTCGCGCGCAATGGCCAGCAGGTGCAACACGGCGTTGGTCGAGCCGCCGCTTGCGGCCACGCTGGCGATGGTGTTTTCAATCGCCTTGCGCGTGATGATCTGCGAGGGGCGGCGATTGGCGCGCACCGCATCCATCAACATGCGGCCTGCCGCGCGCGTCGCCTCGAATTTGTTCGGATCGGTAGCAGGAACGCCCGAAAGCTCGATGGGCGAGATGCCCAGAATTTCGCCGCTCATGGCCATGGTGTTGGCGGTGAACTGGCCGCCGCATGCGCCCCCGCCGGGGCAGGCATTGGCTTCAAGAGCTTCCAGTCCTGCGTCGTCAATGCGGCCCGCCGCGTAGGCGCCGATGCCTTCAAACACATCCTGAATCGTGATATCCACACCGTTCAGCTTGCCCGGCGCGATCGATCCGCCGTAGAGCATCATGCCCGGAATATCGAGCCGGCACAGCGCCATGATGATGCCGGGCATGTTCTTGTCGCAACCGCCGATGCCCACCAGACCGTCGAAGAGATTGCCGCGCGCGACAAGCTCGATGGAATCGGCAATGACTTCGCGCGAGACCAGCGACGCCTTCATGCCCTGCGTGCCCATGGTGATGCCGTCGGAGATGGTGACGGTGTTGAACTCCATCGGCGTGCCGCCCGCCTCGCGAATACCTGTTTTCAGCGCTTCCGCGATCTCGCGCAGATGCATGTTGCAGGTGCCGATCTCGGTCCATGTATTGGCGATTCCGATAATCGGCTTGTGCAGGTCTTCCTTGGTGAAACCGGAGGCGCGCAGATAGGAACGCGCGGCCGCGCGGCTCGGCCCCTCGGTCAACGGAATGCTTTGTCGCTTGCCCTTGATAGTCATTGGCTCTCTTCGTTCGCCAGCTGTGAGCTTTTAGATGTTAGCTGTTAGCTGTTAGCTCGTTCGTGGTGCGATTCACTTCCTCAATTCAGATAAAGACCGTGCAATTCGACGGATGTTTTCGCCATTCGCCAAGTCCGTTTGTTCAAGCAGGACAAGCTAATGGCTAAAAGCTAAGAGCTCATAGCTGTTTCACTTCGCCCTCAGCCAAACCGCCCCATCGTGCGCGGCTTCAAACTTGTCCAGCGCATCCGCGTGGCGCAGCGTCAATCCGATATCGTCCAGCCCTTCGAGCAGGCAGAACTTGCGGAAGGGATCGACTTCAAATGTTGCGTTGAACCCCTGCCCGTCCGTCACCGTCTGCTCTTCCAGCGAAACCGTCAGCTGATAACCCGGAATCGTCTTCGCGTTGTTGAGCAGCTGACTTACCTGCTCTTCGCTCAGCCGCACCAGCACAATCCCGTTCTTTCCTGCGTTCGAGAAAAAGATGTCGGCGAAGGTCGGCGCGATCACCACACGGAAGCCGTAATCGTTCAACGCCCACGCGGCGTGTTCGCGGCTCGAACCGCACGCGAAATTTTTCCCCGCGATGAGGATCTTCGCGCCCTTGTAGCGCGGATCGTTCAACACGAACCTTGGATCGGGTTCGCCCGACGCCGTGCGCCGCCAGTCGAAGAACAGAAAATCGCCGTAGCCGGTGCGCTCGATGCGCTTCAAAAACTGCTTGGGAATGATCTGGTCCGTATCCACGTTGGCGCGATCCAGCGGCGCGGCCAGCGCGGTCAATGTGCGAAAAGGTTCCATTAGCCCTTCACCTCCCATTTGCGAATGTCCACAAAGTGCCCGGCAATCGCGGCTGCCGCGGCCATCTCAGGGGAAACCAGGTGCGTGCGTCCACCGCGTCCCTGCCGGCCCTCGAAGTTGCGGTTGCTCGTTGAGGCGCAGCGCTGGCCCGGCAATAGAATGTCGGGATTCATGGCCAGGCACATCGAGCAGCCCGGCTCGCGCCACTCGAATCCGGCCACGCGAAACACACGGTCGAGACCCTCCGCCTCGGCCTGCGCCTTTACCGCCTGCGAGCCGGGCACCACCATCGCGCTCACCTTCGCAGCAACCTTGTGGCCGCGGGCGATGCGGGCTGCGGCGCGCAGATCCTCAATGCGGCCATTGGTGCAGGAGCCGATAAAAACGCGGTCGATCGGTATCTCTTCGAGGCGCGTTCCCGCCCTCAGACCCATATATTCGAGGGCGCGCTCGTAGTCCCTGCGCCCGATCTCTGTCTCGGCTGTCGCCGGATTGGGCACCGTGTCCGTAATCGGCGCCACCATGCCGGGGCTGGTGCCCCAACTCACATAGGGCGCGAGCGTTGCGGCGTCGATCGTCAGTTCGCGATCGAATTTTGCGCCGGGATCGCTGGGCAGTCTGCGCCATTCGCGCACCGCGGCGTCCCACGCATCTCCTTTTGGACTGTGGCGCAGCCCATGCAGGTAAGCGAAGGTCGTCTCGTCGGGAGCGATCATGCCCGCGCGCGCGCCGGCTTCGATGCTCATGTTGCAGACGGTCATGCGGCCTTCCATCGAAAGCCCGCGAATGGCCGATCCCGCGTATTCGATCACGCAGCCCGTGGCGCCGTCCGTGCCGATCTTGCCGATGATGGCCAGGATCACGTCCTTGGCCGTAACGCCGCGCGGCAGGATTCCCTCGACGGTGATGCGGAAGGTTTTGGGCTTCGACTGCGGCAGCGTCTGCGTGGCCAGCACGTGCTCCACTTCGCTGGTGCCAACGCCAAAGGCCAGCGCGCCGAAAGCTCCGTGCGTCGAAGTGTGCGAATCGCCGCACGTGATGGTCATGCCCGGCTTGGTGAAGCCAAGCTCCGGCCCGATAACGTGTACGATGCCCTGATCGCGCGAGTCCACATCGAAAAGCTCGATGCCGAACTCTTCGCAGTTCTTGCGCAGCGTGAAAATCTGCTTGGCTGCTATCTCGTCAACAATGACCAGGCGGCCTTCGAGGGTGGTGGGGATATTGTGGTCCACGGTGGCGATCGAGCGGTCAGGCCGGCGCACCTTGCGCCCAGCCAGCCGCAGCCCCTCAAACGCCTGCGGCGAGGTCACCTCGTGCAGCAGATGGAGATCGATGTAGAGCAGCGCGGGTTCGCCTTTAGGCTCGACCACTATGTGCTGTTCCCAGACTTTCTCGAATAACGTTTTCGCTGATGAATGTTGTTCGCTCATTGACTGCCTTTCAAAGAACCGGATTGGCCGCTCTGCGCCGCTTGCCCAAGATGCAGCGACTGCTGCGGCAACAACGGAATCTGCGCGCCGTTGGGCTCTACAAACGTGGCCGACGCCACCGGCAGCTCGCCCACTTCCTGCTGCAGCGTCTTGATGAAATCGTCCGGCAGCGCGTCCAGGTGATCGGAATCCGCGTGCAGAAGCAGGCTGCCGAAAATCCACAGATGATAGCTGGCCGTGCTTCCCTCCGCCTGCGAGCCCGCCATTGGATCGATGGCCACAAATAAAACGTTGGCAGGGGCGCTCTGCGTGTCTACCCACAAAAACCCCTGGCTTGTATCGCACAGGTGCGGAACGCATCCCGTCACCACCGCGTACCGGCCGTCGTCCACCGTCACCCGCCCCGACCCTACGCCCAGGTAATACTGGATGGTCTTGGCCAGCGTCATGCCGTACTCAAATGACTGGCGCTGCGGCAGCGCGCGCTCGAGCAGCGGCACAAACTGCGGATCGTTGCGCACATCGCTGTCTCCCTGGCCCTGGTACTCCAGCAGAAATTTCACCGGCACGCTCGCCTTTGCCGCCGCCTTCGCTGCTGGAGTCTTCTCTGCCGGCGCCGGTTTCTGGCCGCAGACCCCGCCTGCGGCCGCAGCCACCAACGCCACTGCTAATACCCCGCCTTTGCCGGCCATCCTCATCCGCAACCTTCCCCTTACACCACCTGTGCCGCCCCGCGCCGGTTCAGGCTCTCGTTCAGCGTCTCTCTCTCGCCCATCTCCCTGGTTCCGAGCCGAGCGCCCCATCAGGGCGCCGGGGTGCCGGGGTGCCCTTTGGGCCGGGGCGGGCCGGGCAAGGCGTCTTTGTCGTCGCCGCAAGCGTGGCAAACCACAACCTTACGCTTTCACGAGCATTGACTTCACAACTTCGCGCACCTTAGCGCCCATCTCGCTGGTTGAGAGCACCGTCAAACCCTCCGGGTTGGTGCGCGCCAGATCCTCCGTGCGGAAGCCCTGCTCCAGCACCTTGCGAACGGCCGCTACAATCGCGTCAGCCTCAGCCTCAAGCCTGAAGGAGTAACGCAGAAGCATCGCGCCGGTGAGGATCGTGGCCAGCGGATTGATTGTGTTCTTGCCCGCATAGCGGGGCGCGGAGCCATGCGCCGGCTCATACAAATTGACCTTGCCGCCGATGGTGGCTGAGGGCAGCATGCCCAGCGAGCCGGTGATCACGGAAGACTCGTCGGTCAGAATGTCGCCAAACATATTCTCCGTCACCACCACATCGAAGTCGCGCGGCCGCTTCATCAGGTGCATTGACATGGCATCGACGAACTGGTGCTCGAGCGTCACATCGGGGAACTCTTTGGCCACCTCGATCACCGTGGCGCGCCACAGTTGCGAGACTTCAAGCACGTTGGCCTTGTCCACGCTGGTCACATGCTTGCGGCGCTTCTGGGCTAGCTGGAAGGCGATGCGCGCCACGCGCGACACCTCGTCTCTCGTGTAGATCATCGTGTTGAAGGCTTCGTTCTTGGCCTTGTCCCACCCGCGCGGCTTGCCGAAGTAGAGCCCGCCGAGCAGTTCGCGAATAAAAAGAATGTCGGAGCCGTCGATGATCTCGGGGCGCAGCGGGCTATTGACCGTTAGCTCCTTGAAGGCGAAGACGGGGCGCAGATTCGCGAAGCCGCCCAGCGCGGCGCGCAGTTCCAGCAGGCCCTTCTCGGGGCGTTTGCTCGCGGGCAGCGAATCAAACTTGTTGTCGCCCACGGCGCCCAAAAACACTGCCTGGGAATCGAGCGCGGCAGCAACAGTATCGGCGGGCAGCGGCGTTCCATCCTGTTCAATCGCCACGCCGCCGATGCGCTTGTGGTCGAGTTCCAGGGTATGACCGCCGACCTGCGCCACTACCTCGAGCACTGCGAGGGCTTCTTTGACAACCTCAGGGCCGACGCCGTCACCAGCGGTGACCAGTATCTTCAACTTCATGAGTGTTTTCTCTCTTCCTACTGTTAAGCTTTAGAGGATTTTCCTGCTTGTCTTTCAACGCAATCAAGCGAGGGTTAGCTTAATCTTAATCCAACTCCGACACCGGCTCGCGGCGCTTTTCGCGAATCCCGTCGGGCAGCAATCCGACCAAATCCTGATCGTAGATGTTTTTCTTGCGGTCGGCCAGCGCCACAAACCGGTAATAAACGTGCTGCAGTTCATCGCGCGAGACCGTGAAGCCGAGTTGTTCCAGCCGGTGCCTCAACGCCGCGCGGCCTGAGTGCTTGCCCAGCACTAAATGCGTTTTGGCCACACCCACCAGTTGCGGCGTCATGATCTCGTAGCAAAGCGGATTGGCCAGCATGCCGTGCTGGTGAATGCCCGACTCGTGTGCGAAGGCATTGGCGCCCACCACCGCTTTGTTCGGCGAAGGCCTGAACGTGATGAGCTGGCCGAGGACCTCGCTGGTGGGATAAAGCTGGTCGAGCTTGATGGACGTCGATACGCCGAAATGGTCGCCGCGCACATAGAGCGCCGCGGCGATCTCTTCGAGCGCGGCGTTGCCGGCCCGCTCGCCGATGCCGTTGATGGTGCACTCCACCTGGCGCGCGCCCGCCTGGATCGCCGCCAGCGAGTTGGCTACAGCAAGACCTAGGTCGTCGTGGCAGTGCGCCGAAAGCACCACGCCCTTCTCGTCGATGGCGGGAACGCGCTGGCGCACCTCGCGGAACATCCCTCCGTACTCCTCGGGCGTCACGTAGCCCACGGTGTCGGGCATGTTGATGGTGTTCGCGCCGGCTTCCACGGCGATGCGCACCATCTCCACCAGAAAGTCGCGGTCTGAGCGCGTCGCGTCCTCGGGCGAAAACTCCACGTCGTCCGAGAGCGACCGCGCCAGCCGCACCGCTTCCCCGCATTGGTCAAGCGCCTCTGCGCGGCTCATCTTCAGCTTGTATTCAAGATGCAGATCGCTCGACGCCAGAAAGACATGGATGCGCGCCCGGTCAGCGAACTGCAGCGACCGCGCCGCCATCTCAATGTCTTCGGTCGTGGCCCGCGCCAGCGACGCGATGCGCGGCTTCCTTACAGCCTGCGTAATGGTCGCAATGGCGGCAAAGTCGCCCTCGGAGGCCATGGCGAATCCGGCCTCAATCACGTCTAAGCCTAAGTCCTCCAGGGCGTGGGCCATGGTGAGCTTCTCCTGCGTGGTCATGCTGCAACCCGGCGACTGCTCGCCGTCGCGCAGGGTGGTGTCGAAAAAAACTACGTGATCGCTGCTCATAATTGTGCGCCTGCCGGGGAAACCGGGCTATTCCATCACTTTCATTGTCGCCGATCCTGGCTGTATAAGGCAAAGTTATTATTGTTTTAGAATGCATTAGAATTACTTATGGAGCAAGAGAACAGAGAACAGAGATCAGAGATCAGCGTTTCTGCGCGGTTTCCGGGGGCAGCCCCCAATGAGGACACACAGCTGTACCGACGATGGTTGCGCACTTCCCTCCCAGTTGTTTGATCTCTGTTCTCTGTTCTCTGTTCTCTGTTCTCTGTTCTTTGTTCTTTGTTCTCTGTTCTTTGTTCTCTGGAGCTTCCCATGGACCTCAATCAGCTCGAAACCTTTCTCGCCGTGGCCGAGGAGCGCAGTTTCTCCCGCGCCGCTGCACGCCTGCACCGCACCCAGCCTGCCGTTAGCCAGGTCGTCCGTAAGCTCGAAGAAGCGGTGGGCGAAACTCTATTCGACCGCGCCGCGCGCGATGGCTCGCTCACCTCTGCCGGCGTGCTGCTGCGCGACTACGCGCAGCGCCTGCTGGCCCTGCGCCGCGAGGCCGCGAGCGCCCTCGATGAGCTAAAGAGCCTGGAGCGCGGCCACCTGCAACTGGCGGCCAACGAATACACCTGCATGTACCTGCTGCCGGCTATCGACGCCTTCCGCCGCGAGTTTCCTCATATCGCCGTTACCGTGCAGCGCATGCTGGCTTCGCGCATTCCCGATGAGCTCGCCCTGCGCAGCTTCGAGTTGGGCGTCATCTCGTTCCGGCCTGACCCCGCGGTGATCCGCACCATCGCCGTCTATGGCGACAGCCTGGCTTTCATCGTCAGCCCGAGCCATCCCCTGGCTGCGGCGCGGCGGGTGTCAATTAAGGACCTGGGCGGCGAAAACTTTATCGCCCACAATGTGTCCTCGCCATTGCGGCGCAAGGTGATTGAGGCCTTCCAGCGCTACCGCACGCCGCTCAATATGGGCATTGAGCTGCCCACCATCGAGGCCATCAAGCGATTTGTTGCCATGGGCAACGGGGTGGCGCTGGTTCCTCACCTCACAGTGGCGCGCGAACTCGAGACCGGAGACCTGGTCCGCGTGCCCGTGGACGAACTGGACGTGCGCCGCGTGCTGCGCTTGGCGCACCGCCGCCAGACTACGCTCTCCTACGCGGCCAAAGCCTTCCTGAACACGCTCAAAACCCTGGCCAAGTTGCACGGACCGCCGTTCTTTTACCATGTGGAACGCGCCGGGTGAAGAAGCAGGGACTAGAACTGGTCCCTATTCCCTGTTCCCTAGTCCCCGGATGATTCCAATGGTGCGCCTGCCCCTTGACCCGCCCCGGCCAGTTACAATGCTGAGAGCGGGCTCCGAAGGGTTTCCGTGCACCGGACCAATGTGAGGGACCAGTGTGCGGGGCCATGATGCGAGACCAGTGCGCGAGACCTTTGTGCGAGTATCGGCATGCTCGTTGCCAGCCGCGAAATTGTGCCACTGTGAGGATCAGGATCGAATGAAGAAGATCGCTTTTTTAGCATTACTGCTGGCGTTGTGCGTGGCTACAGGCCTCGCTCAGGAAAGCCGCCAGGACGTCAGCATTAGCGGGACCGTTCTGATCCCGCCGTTTATCGCTTCATCCACCGATATCCAGGTACACTCGAATCGCGGCTTTGGCGCGTTGTTCAGCTATCGCTTTATGCTGACGCCGTCCAGTGCCCTCGAAGCCAACTACGGCTTCACCTACCAGAACAAGTTCAGCTATTGTGGGCCCTCCTTTTGCGGGCCCACAATACCCTACGGCATTCAAGTGCCCGCCCGGGTCCAGGAGATCTCCGGCGCTTACGTGCGCTCCTTCGTCTTCAAGAACTGGAATCCGTTTGTTGAAGCCGGCCCGGCAGGACTCATCTTCCTGCCAATTGTCAACAGCGGCCTTAAGACTCTCGACGCTAAACAGCAGACCGAAGTTGGCTTCATGTACGGCGCGGGCTTCGCGTACGAGATCAGCCCCAGCTTCGACATCCGCGCTGAATACCGCGGATTGGTGACAAAAGTGCCCACCTTCAGCGTTGGAACCCAAAGCGACAATTTCACCACCAACAAGTGGTTCAACATGTACGAGCCCACCGTCGGCGTCGCTTACCACTTCTAAAGGACAGGGAACAGGGAACAGAAGGGCGCGCCTGCACTCAACTTTGCGGATCGTTTCCGATGAACTCCTTGTTCCCTAGCCCCTGGTCCCTAGTCCCTGCCTTTCCGCCTCCCGATAGCGGCCCAACTCTTTCACCATGCCGCAGTGCGCGGCGAGCGCCTCCAGGGCGCGCGTCCCTTCTTCTGAGGCACGAATCTGGCAGTCCACGTAAAAAACGTACTCCCAGGGTTTGCCCTCGACCGGCCGCGACTCGATCTTGGTCAGGTTGGTGCCCTGCGCGCTCAACGCGCTCAGCGCCGCCACCAGCGAGCCGGGCCGATTCTCGACGGAAAAGGCGATGCTCAGCTTGTTCGACTCGGGATCGATCTCGGCCTCGCGGCACTTCTCGTTTTTCGCCCGCACCAGAAAAAACCGCGTGTAGTTCTCCGGGTTGTCTTCGATGCCGCAGGCGAGAACCTGCGCGCCGTAGTGCACGGCCGCAGCTTCGCTGGCAATTGCCGCTCCATGTTTGTCGCCGAGCTCCACCAGTTGCTTCACGCTTCCGGCAGTATCGTAAAAGGCCACTGCCTTCATCTGCGGGTGGCCAGCCAAAAAGCGCCGGCACTGCGCCAGCGCCACCGGATGTGAAAACACGCGGTCGATCTCGCCAATCGACGCGCCGGCAATGGCGATCAGATTGTGACGGATACGCACCAGCGTCTCGTTTACAACCTTTACGTCGTGCGCCAGGAGCAGGTCGAAGTGCTCCAAAACCGAACCGGCCAGGCTGTTTTCAATAGGGATGACTGCGGCATCGGCCGCTCCCGAGTTCAGTGCCGCAAACACCTCCGCCGAGATCGCGCACGGCACAATCTCCGCGCCCGGCGCCAGTTTCAGCGCCGCCTCATGGCTGAACGACCCAGGTTCCCCCTGAATTGCAATCTTCATGCCCTTGTTTCCTGCTCCCTGCCGATTCAGGATCTACCGAGCGGCCTAAGTCCTAATCATAGAGGAGCGACAAGCGTCTTCGCGCTCAAAAGACAATTGCCATCGGACATTTATGAATGCTACCCTGCATTTGCCCCAACGCAGCACCGATCTGGATTCCCGCCGTCGGTGCCACGCGCAAAACAAAGAACCTAAAAACCACGGAGGTCGAACCTTAGCCATGCAAACTTACAATGTAATAAAATTCCTGCGAACCGCCGTCGTGCCGGCGATCTTGACCATCATCGCGGTTCCAGCCTTTGTCTCCGCGCGAGCGCAGGGGAAGCCCTCTAAGGCCCCTGCCGCCACCCCAGTCCAGTTGCAGCCCTACACTGCACCGGACAAAAGCGTCTCTGCCGGTGTACCATCCGGATGGAAAGTCACAAGCGCTGACAGCGGCATGATTGCCATGTCGGGACAGCAGGGCGAATCCATCGCTGTCGGACAGATCATTGTCGCGCACGACGGGCCGTTTCAAGCGGGACAGAAGGGTCCCGACGGCGCTGCGCTGACAATGCCCAGTTCGGCAAAGCTGAGTGACAAACTTGTCATGATTTTCCAGCAGACTGCGGCGATCAACGGAAAGCCGGCTCCTCAGATTAAATTCGTTTACGGAGCCCTTCTCCACGTGCCGGCGGCTATGGGCCAATGCGGCGTGTTTGTTGTGAGCAATGGCAGCGGAAACGCCAATCTAGGCGATGCAATCGGTATTCTCTGTTCGCTCCCGGACGACTCCTCCCAGTTTTTCAAGAGTATATTGATGATTGGTTCGGCGCCCGCGGCTCTCGCCGCCAAGACTGCGTCCACCGTTTTGGCAGTCTTCAAGAGCTACACGATTGCTCCTGGTTGGACGCAAAGGATGCTTGCTCCCTTCACGTCGCCAGCCGTGGGGGCACGAGGGCCGGGGATGGGACCCACCACACAGGACGTGATCGATTCGTACACAAACGAGCTCTGGAAGAATCAGCATGCAATCGATATCGGCGCCACTTGCACAGACGCAGGCATCATCGGCCCCTCGAACTGGCGGACCGCGGCTGAGTGCGGTTATTTGTCGCCGGACTTCTAGAGTCGATACCGGCCTTCTCGATGCGGCCGCAAGCAATTCCGAGGACCTTGCGTAGACAGCCTTATTGAGCTCCGGCGCCGGCTGACTCTTTCTCGACTTGCCTAACAATCGTTGCGATCAGATCGTGGTCCTTTTCCGGAAGCCGCTCCGATAACAGAAGCAGGTCTGTATCTGCTCCGGAAAGAATCGCGACTCCGTCGATCGGGCTCGCATTGGCTTGAAGCCGCGAATCTGTTCCCAGCCCTTGCGTGTTGGCAGGCGTCTCAAATTCCACGATGCTCTTGCTGCGATAGGTCAGCTTGTCTTTTGGGTAGGGTCCAAAGGGGAACGAGCTTGCTGGTTCGATCCCCTCTGCAATCACGTTCTCAGCGAACGCCTTGTACTCCGGAAACACGCGCGCAATGATTTGGGCTACTTCAAACCTTCCGGAAGTGCCGCCGCTGGAGTAGGAAATTTGGATAGCCTGCCCTGAGAATCCCTTCCAACTGTCCGAGAACGGGGCCTTCGGGTCGATGGGGTCGGGACTCACAAATAAACTGGCGCCGTTAGAGCCGTACGTCGAAAAGCAGTGCCAGCCGCGCGGCGCGAGAACTCCGGCGCCATATTCTGCCTTGTAATAGGCGAGCCGCTGTCCAATTCCGGTGGGAATCGCTACCGCCTTGCTCTTGCCGGTTGGCGCTTGCTGAGGTCCTGCTTGGCCGTCGGATGCGCACCCGACAAATGGAATCTGTGCAGTAGCCCCTTGAGCGGGCTTCTCTGGCGGCTTCGCCTGCGGAAATGCCGATTGAACTTCGAATAATCCTACGCAGCAGAAGAGACTCGCAAGCACGAGATATCTTGTTTTCATGTTTGGAATCATAGCAACCATGATCCGAATTTGTCGGAATAATCGACTTGGAGTAGAGTGGGAGGCAGATCGGGAATCTCGCCGCACTCGGTTGCCGACGGGGCCGCGAGCAGCGCGAAAAGGGGTGGCTCTATGAATACCTCGTGGCGAGCTAAAAAGGGCCGCATTGAATGTCACTGGTCCGGATTGTCCGAAAGCAGCCGTTACAACCCAGCTTGGTTGCAAGAGGCATCGTCGGTGGTTTGTGATGTAGCCTCGCCACCCCTTCCGGATTTCGCGGCACATAGTCCGCTGGGCTCAGGCGAATGGTTCGTTCCCTGGAGTGCGCGATGGAGTGTACCCGGCCGTTCGTCCATCTGACGGCTGGCCACGCACCGCTCCCGCCTCACCGCCTCAATCACAAATCCGCCGCTGCAGCAGTCTCAGGAATGGTATTGAGCAACGCCACAAAGCCGAGTCGGCGCGACCATCAGGGAGCGACGACATTTCGGTGCGTTTCGCGGCTCTGCGCAATTCCTGAAACTGCTCTGCGAAGGCGAGAAACACCATTGCAATCACGCCGTTCATGGGAAAAGCAATAACCGGCTCATAGACGGGCTTACGTCTTCCTGCCTGCCCGTTGAGCGCGCGCTGCTTGGTTGGCCGCCACCGCTTCGCGGATGAGTCGCCTGAAGGCCGCTTCGTCGATACAATCCCCTTCGCGGAGGTCGATCGCGCGCCGCATGTTCCCTTTGAGACTCGAATTGAAGAGCTTCTTCGGGTCTTCGATAGAGGCTCCGCGAGCAAAGGTGAGCTTCACGGCCTGCTTGTACGATTCTCCTGTACAGACAATGCCGTCATGGGACCAGATGGGGACTCCTGATGGGTTGGATGGCTTTACCCATTTGCACTCTTCGACGATGCTGGGGTCGGCTTCGTGGATGAGCTGCCGAATATGCGCGAGGGTCTCGCTTCTCCAATCCCCCAGATCCTCGATCCGCCTGGTGATTCTCGCTGAATCAGTGATGTTCGCTTGATCGGCCTCGACCTTCTTGCGCCTTGTCGGCTTCATGTTCTCTCCGATCCTTGGATTCCCTACAGCAGAACCAGAATAGGTGTACCCGATGGCACGCCCTCTGAGTGGCTTTTTCATCAGGAAAAAGCCACATTGAAGACTCTTCGTTGGGGCACGTGAATTCTGGTTCTGCTCTAGCCGGCCCCATGCCGGTAGGGATAGCCCTCAACGTTGGCCCGCAGTTGACTTATATAGGTCAAACCACGCTCTTTTTGAGTAGCGCCAGCGAAAGCCCTCTTGGTCCCTCGTTCCTTTGTTCCCTCGTTCCTTATCTTTTCATCCACAAATCCGCTGTCACAAAGGCAAGAAACACCATCGCAATGACACCGTTCATGGTGAAGAACGCGGCATTCAACCGGCGCAGGTCGCGGGGCGAAACCAGAGCGTGCTCATAAGCCAGCAGCAGGCCCACGGCGGCGATTCCCAGCCAGCCCGCCAGGCGAAAATCGAACAGCCAGCCGAACCACGCCAGCAGCGCCATCATGGCCAGATGCATGGCTCGCGCCGCCCAAAACGCGGCGGTAAGTCCTGCTGCCTGCGGCAGGCTGTGCAGTCCGGCGGCGCGATCGTGTTCGTAGTCCTGGCAGGCATACAGCACGTCGAAGCCCCCCGCCCAGAGCGTGACGGCGCCGGTGAGCACCAGGATGCGCGGGTCCAGGCTGCCGCGCACGGCAATCCATGCCGCTGTGGGCGCCAGTCCCAGTGCCAGTCCCAGCCCCAGGTGCGACCACTGCGTCACGCGCTTCAGGTAGCTATAGCCCAGCAGCACCACCAGCACCACCGGCGACAGCTCGAGCGTCAGCCGGTTCAGCTCTGCCGCAGCCACCACAAAAACCGCCAACGCCACCAGGGTGAACCCCAGCACAAACTGCCGGCTCAGCAGCCCTACTGGAATTGCCCGGTTGCGGGTGCGCGGATTCTCGGCATCCAGGTCCGCATCGGCCCAGCGATTAAACGCCATGGCCGCCGACCGTGCCGCCACCATCGCCACCAGGATCCATGCCACCGTCCGCCAGCCGGGGAGTCCATTCGCCGCCAGCAGCATCGCCGTGAGCGCAAACGGCAACGCAAAGATGGAGTGTTCCCACTTGATCATCTCCAGCGTCGTGCGGATTTTCCTGAGAATTCCGGTCATAGGCTGTTCTTTCTACTGTAATTGAACGCAGAATCCCGGCCGCTCCCAGGCTGTTACGAACCTCTTGTGGAATTGGGTCTTGTAACCAGGGCACGGCTTCAGCCGGGCCGTAAGCGGCGCAAAATGAGCGAGGGCTTTAGCCCCTGCTACTTCAAAGGGCCAAAAAATGATTACTTTCGGCGAGTTTCGTAACAGCCTGGCTCCGAGCCAGCCCCGCGGCAAGCCCCTCTCCCGGCCTGAACGGGGACCAGAAGCCTCCTTCGATGGCCCTCGACCCCCGAAAACATTAAAAGGTGACCTGCATCACTAAATCCTGGCCCCAAATGATGAAATGATAGGCTTGAAATTTTGGAATGCACCTATGAAGGTATCAACTGCCCCAGGAAGGATGTTCGTGGACCTCGACCCATCTGCATTTGTCGCCGATCCTGAGCTGATACGCGCGCTCGCGACGCGAGCCACGACCGTTCCCTGCGATACAGACAGTACTCTTTTCAAGCAGGACGACTCGCCAGTCGGCGTTTACATCGTCCATCAGGGCCAGGCCTCGTTGAGCATGAAATCGCCCGAAGGCCGCTCGATCCTCTCTGTGCAGGCACTGCCCGGTTCGCTGTTAGGCCTGCCCGGTGTCATCGGCAACCAGCCCTACTCGCTCACCGCGTCAGTCCGCGCCGGCGCGCAGGTCAGTTTCGTCAGCAGCGCGGATTTCTTCGCGGTCATGCAGTCGAACCCGCAGTTGTCGCTCAAGATGCTGCAAGTGCTGGCCGCCGAGGTCCGCACCGCACGCCGCGCTCTTTATTAGGAGATTAGGAGCTTTGGGTGCGCCGCTCCATGCGCACCCTTGACCTGCTACACTCACTCCGTTATGCCCCTCGCCAGCCCGATCGTCGCGGTTGCTGCGTATCTGCTCGGATCCATCCCCACCGGATACCTGCTGGTCCGCCTCTTCCGCCACCAGGACATCCGCTCCATGGGCAGCGGCAACATTGGCGCAACCAACGTGCTGCGCACTGGCGGCAAAGGCCTGGGTGCCGCCACATTTCTGCTCGACATGCTCAAGGGCTGCGCTGCCGTCTGGCTGGGCGAGTGGGTAGCCGTCCATGTCCTTCTCTGGGCCGGCCCACGCGACTTCGAAGCCCTGGCCGCCCTCTGCGCCGTTCTTGGCCACATGTTCCCGGTCTGGCTGCGTTTTCGCGGAGGCAAGGGTGTAGCCACCGGCTTTGGCGTCTTCCTGGTCGCTGCGCCCCTGGCTGCTCTCTCCGCTTTGGCCGTCTTTGCTGTCATTCTGGCGCTCACCCGCTATGTCTCGCTGGCCTCTGTCCTTAGCTCCGCCAGCTTTCCCGTCTTTGCCTGGCTGCTGGCTGAGGGCGAACGTCCCCCGTTCTTCTTCGCCGTGCAAATCGCTATTGCTCTGCTCATCATCCTCAAGCACCACCAGAACATCCGTCGCCTGCTCGCCGGCACGGAACACCGCCTCGGAGCCGAACAGCCCGCATGAGCCGCATCGTCGTCTTAGGTTCAGGCGCATGGGGAACCGCCATCGCGCTCTCGCTCGACCGCCGCGGCGGCCACCAGATCACCCTCTGGGCGCACACCACCGAGCTCGCCAGCCAGATTCTCGACGCCGGAGAAAACTCCCAATTTCTTCCCGGCTTCCCTATCCCCTCCCGGATCGCCGTGACTGCCGACTGCGCTGCCATCACTGCCGCCGACATCGTGGTCTCCGTCATCCCTTCCGAGTTCCTGCACGCGACTTTCGTTCGCACCCGCTATCACCTGCGCCGGGACCAGTTCGTGGTCAGCGCCACCAAAGGCCTTGAAGATCAAACCCTCTACCGCATGACGCAGGTTCTCTCCCACACCCTCGAGTCAGCCGGGCTCCTGCTCTCTATTGGTGCGCTCTCCGGGCCCAGCTTCGCCCTCGAAGTCGCTCGAGGCCAGCCCACTGCCCTTACCGTGGCCTTCAGCGATCCGCAGGTCGCCGCGCTCATTCAACAGGAGTTCTCCTCGGAAACCCTCCGCCTCTACACGTCCAGCGATGTCATCGGCGTGGAACTCGGCGGCGCGCTCAAAAACGTTATCGCCATCGCCGCCGGAATCGCTGCAGGCATGGGCCTCGGTCACAACTCCGCCGCCGCCCTTATCACTCGTGGCATTGCAGAGATCACGCGCCTCGCTGTAGCCTGCGGCGCGCGCCGCGAAACC